>ULOH01039927.1_pt1 | contig 21896 bp, 38 predicted proteins | sample 1952421 | NCBI WGS metagenome assembly ULOH01 (sample SAMEA4835599, study PRJEB28245) | human gut metagenome | biome: gut microbiome; material: fecal sample | place: Denmark | collected 2008
CGTGTGGTCACTCCTATTGATGACACTCATATAGGTATTCCGAAGAAGTTCCTTGAGGAGACCATTGAACTACTGGCGAAAGGACATCCGTTCAGGGAAGTTCGCTATAATGCTCAGTTCAAACAGGAGACTCTACAATGGACTAAACCGACGAAACCAGAAAAATCTTGAAAATTCTTTGAAGATTTCCGGATAATTTCTTTGCTGATTCAATAGAAAGCACTATCTTTGTAATGTCAAATTAAATCAACAATGTCAAACAAATTAAAAATTAGAATTATGAAGACAACTGTAAACAACATCGCTTCTGAGAATGTAACTTCTTTCGTAATTAACGAAGATATGCTTAACGAGAAAAAGGCTATCAAGTACATCAGCAAACCTAACATGGTCGCTGCTCTCAATGAAATCTGTACCGCTATCAAAGGTCTGAACAGTACATTCGCACCTGTTCAGTACAGTGAAGCCAACAGCAAGAAAGACCTGTTCGACGCTTATGGACGCTTCTACATTATCTACACTGACCTCCGCGACGCTGCTATTGAGGCTCGTCACCGTGAAGAAGAAAAGGCAGAACGTGAAGAACGTCGTCGTCAGGCGGAAATCGAAAAGAATACCAAGGAACTTATCAAACCAGCGCAACCGCTGAAGAACTCTAAGGAAGATACTTCTGACGCTCCGATGTCTGAGAAGTTGGCGAAAGCCGAAAAGAAGACCGCAAAGGCTCTCAAGAAAGCCTCTAAGGAAGAAACAGGTGCTACTGCTGACAAGGCTCCCAAGAAGGAAAAGAAAGCCTCTGTAGAGGGTGAAAAGAAGTCTGCTCCCCGTGTTGGTGACGCTGAGGCTCGCCTCTCCACCTACTCCGCTGAACTTGCCGAGAAAGAGGCTCTGGTTGCTAATGCTGAGGAGTTCGCTAAACTGTCAAAGGAAGATGCCAAGGCTATCCGCCACCGTATCGCCTCCCTCAAGCGTAAAATCGAGCGTGCTAACAAGGCTCTGGGAACTAAATAAGGCTCATCCATGAAAATACTGACATTCGTAGTGCTTCTGATACTGGGAGCATACGTTATTTCGAATATAGACATCGAGAGTAATTAATCCAATATATCATGAGCAAACTAATCACCATAGAGGATGGGTACGAAATACACTTGGGTCAGAAGAACCCATCTTGTTACCCGTGTTGCTTCGAAGGGTCGGTCTGCGCTTGTCGTAGCGACCTTTGCATAAAGCATCGAGACAACTATATCAGAGAGCATAAGAAACTCCCGCAGGGAGAAGGTATTTATCTCAGGCGAGTGAAGTCATGAACGAAGAGGACACTTCCCTATATGGTAAGAACCGTGAAGGAAAGGTTGCGCTCTGTGAGACCTGTGCCTATGACGGTTACTGTCGAGACAAGATACGATATTATAGATGTAGAAACTATATAAAAATCAAAGACGATTATGACAAGAATGAAAGGAATGTTGCTGATGACCGCTCTGATGGTAGCGGCAGCACAATCGAATGACCCATTCAGAACTCCTCGACGCAATACAGGGGTTCGACGTAATGACAACCAACGGAAGCCGAAACCCGTTGTTCGTGAGTTGAGGGAGTTCACTGTGAAAGGTCATACGATTATGGCTTATTCCCGCAAGGACGCCATTACACGGCTGAAACTTCAGAAGAAAATTTAGGAGCCATGGATAAGCCTGTAACAATGACGGAGAACCGCTTGGCGATACGTCGAGCGTTCCTTGATGGTAAGATTAATGCGGTGTGCGGATATCCAGGTATCGGCAAGACATATCTTACGATGATACACCCTACATTCATTGACGGGTTCTTCTCGAAACAGTATTACACCGACAAGAAGAAAGGTATCGTTAATCCTGACTTCCCTGAAAACTATGCTCGGTTCTGTGTTGAGGCTATGGAGCGAGGTCAGATTGTCGTGTGTGCTATGCACCCGAAGGCACGTGAAGTATTTGACAGCCTCGGGATGTCGTATCTGATGATTTACCCGAACGAGAACGAGCGGGACAGATACTTCACAATCTACGACACACGTCCTGACGAGCGTGAATGGATAGAACTTAACAAGTCGACGTGGGACACGAAAATTGATTCAATCAGGAACGCAAAAATCCCTACGCACTGTTTCAAGGACGAAATCCCAACAGGCTTAAATCTCACGGAGTATCTTGAGGGACTCAACATCTTCGACCCTGAAGACCTGCTGAACACGCTCCTACGAAAGATTGCGGTTGAGCCTGTACCCAAGGAAGTACAGTGGTGGGAAGCCCAAGGACGGTTCGAGAACCTGATAGGAGCGGAGTTCCGCAGGGGGGGGGATTACCAAGCCGTTCTTCGATAACTTCTGTGACTCCCCAGCGTTCTATGCCAACGCCAATCCAGATGTCGTGAGAAACTATTATATGAAAGTTGTTAAAAATCAGTGGTGGTCATGAAGACGAAATGGTACGAATACACGTGTGATGTCTGTGGTGCGGTTACTCACACCAGAGGAGGCTCTAATGCCGAGATACGACGTTACGATTGGATAGTTTCAGGGAATAAACACTACTGCTCAAAAGAATGTTACAATGAAGACAAAGGAAGAAATAGAAGCGCACAGAAGAACCTGTGAGCATTTCAATACTACTCTCCTCGGAGATGGTATAGCGTGTTGCACAGCCGACTTGCGTGCTTTACCTACATGGCAAGACCCAGGAGGCGATGGTATGGTTGATACCTGTGGAGACGATTGCCCGTTTATGAAACAGTTTATAAATGAAGATAAAGATGAAGACATTGAAACCAATCATTCAGACGGAAGAGCCTGACAAGTATGGGCGAACCGTAAAGATAGGAATCACCGACGGAAGTATATCATCGTTCTTTCAGGTGATGTCCATGGGAGAGGTGAGAAACCTCCGTGACGAATTGACGAAGTTCCTAAACCATTCAGAAGCCGGAACCCCTGTGTTTGACTTCAAGAGTTTCGAGGAAATGCGCAACAGGGTAAAGGTCGGGGATACTGTTCGGGTACGCTTCGAAGAGTTCGGTATGCCTGACAAACATATTCCCGGACGGATGGTGCTTCCTAAGAGAGCCTATCGTGTGATAAAGATAGACGAAAGACGAGGGCAGCACCTGTCCGGAAAGGATTATGAAGAGGGAAAGGTCAGAAAGTTTCACATCGAACAAATCATTGAAGTCCTATGAAAGTGAATAAAGCCATGCTGATGATACGGTTAATCAACCGTATCACGGCTGAAAGAAATTACTGGAGAGCCAAGGTTGAGGCTCTTCACGAAGGCAAAATGTTCATCAGGAATGAACGGTATGAGCGTCGGAAGGATAAAATCACCCGTATAAGCCGACCCCAGTAGCCTGTTTGGAAAAATTTTGACGAATTTATCGGGAAACTCTTTGGAATGTCAAATAATGCCACTATATTTGTTCCGTCAAACAATTTAAATCATTTGGTTATGGGACATAAACGAGTTTTCAACATCATTACAAGTCAGTGCATAAACGGTCAGTGGGGAATTGCTGATATAGCGTTCTCAATCACCTCTAAGGAAAAGGCACTGTGGCAAATGGATACTATCAACCGCCTCACTGAAAGAGGTGAATGGTTCGCGGGAAGTGAGTGGCACTACGAAATTCAGAAAGATGAACTGAACCCTGTCGATGGTCAACCTCGTTTCGTACGGGACATCATGATAAAATGCGTTGAGACAGGGGTTCTCGTACTGTATCGTATGATAGAGTCCCCACTGAATAGTATGTACATTTCAAAATAATCCCGATATGGAAATCAATCAGAATAATAAGCCAGTGACCGTTACGTTCAGTGACGGCACTGTCAAACAAGTAATCTACGACTCAATAGAGTTTCTTGAGGGAGGGAATGTATCCCTTCGCGGACACTTATCAGACCTTCCTACTGAAACGGTCGTAGAGACGCCAAAAGAGGCTCCTATCACCCCACAACTACCACCCGAAAGACCTTATATGCGCAGGTACACGTTCAGGAGCGGTCTTGTGCGCTTCCTACACGAAGGACGTATGCGTACCGCTGCAGTCACTCACTGTACGGATAAGGCTTGGCGAGTGATGAATAAAGAGTTGGGAGTAGCGTGGTTGCCGAAGAATGTCATCAGGTGGAGTGAAATCGCTCAGCAGTTTTGTGTCATCGATGAGACGTATGAGTTGGACTTCACGTTTAATGTCAAACAGGGTATGGATGAATATCCGTCTTTATTCGACCCTGAGGATTTAGTTGTAAACGAACTCGATTAAATAGAAAGGAAAATAGATTATGATGGTGAATATGAACGGTCTGTCCTACGGGACATGGAAAAACATTCAGAAGGCAATTGAACAGTTCGATGTGCCTGTGAAGTCAGCGGGAAACTACCTGTTAAAACTTCAGGAAGTATTCACTCCCGGACATACTCGTCAGATACACGTCCTCCCGAAACTTGGGGAAGGCTTACTTGGCGACGCTGCTGAGTATCAACGTGTGTCTGACAAATACTGTTGGGAGATTATAGTGGCTGACGATACAAGGTTTGGTCGTCATGTGAGTGTCTGTTCCTATTTTACCGAACCAGCGTTCGAGGTCTTTGCTGACACGCTTGGATGGAATGAACAACATCGCGAGCAGTACAGGCTGTCAACGGATATCGAGAAAGAGAAGAAATTACAAGAACAGTTCGCTCTGAAAGTCCTTGAGACAATCTGGGGTGAATATGGTCACACTATAAAAAGAATACCATCATGAGAAGATGTCGGAAATGTTACTGTACGAATCCAGCAGCCTGTCAAGCGTGTCGCTCGTATTACAGGGGAAGAGTGAAGAATGCTCTTATCATTGCCTTTGTGATGTGCGTGGGTGCTATGCTGTTAGGCTGTATCTTGGCTCTTCTCATGATAGGAGTTTTTCTATTATTATAAACCAAAATGAGAAGTTATGCTGGAAACAGAAACAATCTATCCAGGCGGAAATCTGCCTAAACAGAAGTATCTCAAAAGAATGTGGCGTGGGCTTGCGGTTCTTTTGCTGTCAATTCTAATCATTCTTGTGATACGGTCGTGTAATACGACAGAACCTGTACCGTCTCAGCCAGCGTTTGGCTGTGAGTACGCTGAAGAACAGGCTGCGGAGCCAATACCTGAAACGCTCTTTGACGAGGTGTATGATTATATCTTCAAATTGAGGATTGACCATCCGGACATCGTCATGGCACAATGTATTGAGGAGTCCGGAGGCTTCACTTCTAAACTGTTTGTAGAGGGACACAACTGTCTGGGAATGAAAGTTCCCGGAAGCCGTCCCACTCTTGCTGTCGGAACTATGTTAGGTCATGCCCGTTTCAATTCGTGGCGGGAGTGTATAGCCGACTATGCTATATGGCAGAGTACATTTGCCCGACGGCTCACAAAGGACGAATATTTCGCCTATTTAGACAGAGTTTATGCGGAGAAGAAAGGTTACAGTGGTCGTCTTAAAGCGATAATTCAGTCTCGAGGACTGTAACCTGACTCCGGAGAAATCACGTATCTTTAACATCAACAAATAATTTCGTATGGAAACAAGAATTAAAACAGCCTTGGACGGCTTTCGTAAATCAGTGCTTGACGCACACGGTATGGACTTCCTAATCGTAGGTTCACTCGCTCTTCACGAGTTGGGTATGGAAACAGGCGAACCTCACGACATCGACATGGAAGTCAAATGTACACCCGAACAGGAACAGAGTATCTTCAAGTTACTGTCGGACTCTCAGAAACAATCGATGTATCAGATGAAGGAGCATGAGAATTATCTCTCCAACGCTGAACGTCGTATGGACAAAGTGACATGGAAGCATAAGCCGTATCTCTTTCAGTGGGGAGACATCATCATCAATGTATGGGTGGTGAGTGAGTTTAGTCACGAGTATGTTACACTTGACAGCGGAATCAAGTTCGCAAAGGTGATGTCTGTCATTCGTAAGAAGATAGCATATCAGCGCAACAAAGACCGAGCATTCCTAATCAATCTCGCATATCGCTTCCTTGGAATGGTGGGCGCAAACGGGAAGAATTTATCCGCTGTATTCAATCAGGATTGCCGATAATCCGGGAGTCCAAAGGGATTGATAAAAACTATCAACCGAAAAACGACGTTATTATAACACGTTTGAAAATAGAAACATTTTATTCACTAAATTTAAAAAGAAATGAGAAAGTCAGAATTCGTGGCAGCAGTTGCCAAAGAGGCTGGTATGAGCCAGAGAGACACCGAGAAAGTAATCGACGCACTGAATCCGGTGATTGTCAAAACCTGTGTTGAGGACGGTGACGAAATCAGCCTACCTTTCGGAAAGTTCAAACAGAAAGTCAACCCTGCCAAGACAGGTGTGAACCCGTTGACTCAGAAGCCTATGAACGTTCCCGAGTCTCACACACTTGCTTTCAAGGCTTCTAAGACCGTGAAAGTGGTTGTTGAACCGAAGAAAGGTAAAAAGAAATAAGCCTGTGAAGGTGTTCTTTTAGTTATAATTGGCTACGAAAGGGAAAGAGGTGACTGTAACAGGTTGCCTCTTTCTGATTTATAGGAGCCACTGGTGGTCGCTCTACGAGATTTACCCCTGTTGGCTGGTACATTTTATTCCCCGTATAGTTATAATCGCTTAAATCGTCTAATATGAACGCAAGAATGGATAAGGATAGCACAGTCACCCTGTCAGGGTTCTGTGAACACGTAACAAGTCAGACTCAATCCGAGGTGTACAGAATAACAGGCTCATCTTCCCTAAAAATTCAGGACGGAAAGGCTCGTAGAAGAGAACGCAGAGCCGAATTGAGGAAAAATCGGAAGAAATAATGAAGATTTTCCGGATGAACTCATTGGATATTCGATAAATGGACGTATATTTGCTCAGTCAAATCAAACAAGTTACGTCATGAAAGGTTCAAGATACTACAAAAATTTAGACTTCAGCAAGCCAGTAGGGACTCACCGCTATGTTGATAACATCAAAGACCGTCGACAGTTAGCAAAGGTTTGCCTCGTGGCTATGGCTCGTATCAATCAAGCCGAACAGGGTACAATCACAGAACCCTATGAATTGGCTTCCTCATCAATGAAAGACGGACGCACACTCATTCAAACTATCTACGAGGATGGTTATGTAATGTATAATGACGGATGGTTCATTGTCGAATGCGATGAGGACGGGACACTTTACGTTGATGTAACAGGTACAGCGACTCGAGAATGTCCGGAGTACGAAAACATGGAATATATCATGGACGCTGCCTGTCGCGAGGGTCACGAAGAGTGCCTCAAGGCTTTGGCTGAGTATGAAACCAATTAAATATAGATAGTTATGGATAGAAATGTAAAGCAGTTGGAGTATGTATCTCCTGAAATCAAGTACAAGAATGGTCCGATGGATACCTTTGTTCACGTAGACTTCATTCACCGTTGGTTCGGTGTTATTGATACCAAGAAGATGGTAAAGTACGGTGCTCATGCCAATGTGGTATTCGGGACTGACAAACGACAGTACACGTTCCGCGAGGGTTGGCTGATAGGGTTCAGAAGGATTCCTGAGTCAGAGGCTCGTGTGATAGTACAGAATGAGAAGAGCGACACGTGGGTTCTCCGTCGTGATTGGGCAAAGGTTTTCGAAAAGATGACTCCTCAGAAGGCAGCGGACTTCAAGATAACTTCCTATAAGGACGTTCTTGATGAAATGGCTGAATACTTTATGAACGGTGACGACTTTAAGAACGCCACGTTCCTGTGTAAAATCACTGAAACAAACAAGGCATGATAGCAATCAGCGACAAATTAAGACATCAGGTCATGAAACTGGCTGAGCAGTACGAGAAGCCTGAATTCATCACTGACGACCCTGTACAGTTCCCCAGACGGTTCGGGTACAAGTGTTCTCAGGAGATAGTGGGCTTCATCGCTGCTTGGTTAGCGTATGGGAACCGGAAAGCCATTCTCTCTACCTGTGAGAAACTATGTAAGGAGATGGAACGTCTGACTCCCTATATGTATATCAAGAACATGGGTTGGCGAAAGTACATTGACTCGGAGGAACCTCTGTACCGTTTCTTCAAGGAAAAGGACTTCGCTGACCTGTGTCGTGCGCTCAAGGAGATTTACGATAACAACGAAGATATGGAGGAGGCTCTGTCGAAGAACTATACTCGTACGATGGGAGCCACAGATTATCTCGATGCGCTGATAAGCCTGTTCCCTGGAGTGAAAGGTATCCCCCAGGATTCGAAGTCTGCCTGTAAGCGGTTGAATATGTTCTTACGATGGATGTGCCGTCGAAACAGTCCTGTGGATTTAGGTATCTGGAGTTTCATTCCCCAGTCGTCCCTACTCATTCCTCTTGACACTCACGTCGCAACCGTTGGTCGTCAATTGGGTCTCATAACGGGCAAAGGCGATAGCATGAATACAGTGCTTGAACTTACTACGAATTGCCGTAATGTCTATCCGTTAGACCCCTGTAAATGTGATTATGCCCTGTTTGGGTACGGTGTAAACAATAAAACCAAGAAAGAATCATGAAGAAACTATTGAGGAAACTGTTCCTATACTTATTCAGGGAAGACTTCCAAAGAATGGAAGCGTTGGAGAGGGACTTGAAAGGGTTAATCCACCGCCAGAAGTGTGCGACCTCGGAGGCTGAGGTTCGTGCTGAACGTATCAGACAACTCCTGGGGAACATCGATGTTTCGGTTGACGTTCATCAACGTTCAGGCTCATGGGCTGTCGTGTCCTTACAGGGTGGGAAGACGGACTACATTAAATTCGTTGACCTCGACCAAAGAAGTATTAGGGAAATTTCTTTCTTCCTACGACAGTTTGACAGGAACCATGTCAAGATTGACGCCAACCCCTTTGATAGACAAATGTTGAACGAAGAAATATATCGAATATGAAAAGATTGATGATTATTACAGCCGTGTTTGCACTCCTACTTACAGGGTGCGGCACACGTGTCAACCATGACACACTCATAGAACTGTCAGTGAGTTCTATCACCGAGTATCAGAACAGATTGAACGCTCTTCATCCAAAGGATTTAGAAGTGTCAATCAGGGAACTGGCTCAGAAGGAAGGTCTTGAAACTCGTGTTGCTACTTCTGAATACAGCGGAAAGGAATACCAATATTCACGAACCGTCCTCAATGACGGGACTGAATATTCAATTTCAGCGACAGACCACGGGGACTTCTTTTGGGTTCTTATAACGATAACCAACTCCAAGGATAATACAATCCCCCGAAAAATGTGTGAACGTATCCGCTCGCTCGCATTTGAGAGAGGTTTGACGCTGTCACGTAATAAACTCTCAGACAAGATTACAGGAGGGAATTTAGTGGTGAGTGATATGTTGAATGGAGTCGTAATAAGTATAGAGAATGAATAAGATAGGTATCATCGGAGCCGGAACAGGAACACTTCCTACGGAGGTTCTCAGAATGGCTGAGGAAGCGAATGTTGAGATTGTGGAACTTGACAAGGATTATTCTCCTACCGACATTCCTCAATTCGAAGACAGAGTGTACACTATTCAGCCACGACCTGAGATTCCTAACATCGAATGGTGCGAGCCTGTACGGTTCGGAAAGGGAGGCTCGAAAAGTGGTAGGAGCGAAAAGCAAATCCGCAAGGACAGGAAGAAAAGCAAGGCTCGAAAAACTCATCGACGGAAGAAATAACGTATTATATCAGTCACGTGACAGTGAATAAACATCAGCGGTTGCGCAGCCGTTGAGGTATTTAGTAACAATTTAAAATTCAAGACAATGAAAAAGGATTTCATTACTGTTTCCCCTGATAATGGGGGTACGACCCAAGTAAACGTGGTCGCTGACCCCAATTCAACACTTCAGTCTCGCTCAACGACACTGAACTTCTCCGCTGGGGGGTATCACGAGCGATAACCGTTAATCAAGATGGCATACCGCTTATGCCTGTCGTGGGTCTTACTTCACTTGCTGACAATTGGAATGGAAGAGTAACACTTTCTTTCAATGCAACAGGATTTTCAACAACTTCATCCCAGAATGACAATGGCTACGAACGTGGTGTCAGTTATCTTTCCGTGAAAATGAACGCTCAACTCCCTTCGGTATCTGAATTTGCTGATACATATTGGGTAACAAGAGGTGCTCTTTTGCTTGCTGATTCCTTCGAAAACGTATGGCCAGAGCCGTGGAATAACGGTGTTTTCATGGAAACTATTTATAAGGATAAACCTGGAGGTGGAACCAAAACATATTATGACATTGTTCAAAGTGACCCCGAAAGCGTTGGAATTCCAGGCTTTACGGCTCATTATTTGAGAATGGCTGATAAAAATAAGTTTTCTCCTGAATATCACGCACTTCAATACGTCAGATTTTATCTTGGAAACCCCGAATATCAGGGTGAGTATGTATGTGTTTCAGAATTCGACTTCACATAGCCAAATAAAAATTCTTGGAACTTCCCCGAAGAAATTCGGGGATTTTCTTTGGATATTCGAATTTATCCACTACCTTTGTTGCGTCAATCAATTAAAACAATAAGTCATGAAAGCAATTATCGAAGAACAACTCAAGAACAACAATGCTGAAACAGCGGTCTTATTCGTAGAAATCCTCAACTGTATTTCATCTTCACGCACAGAGGCTGAACTCCGTCATCAAATGGAACTTCTTCAGATGCGTCACTATCAGTTCAACGACCTGTTCAAATACGGCTTTGGCTCAAGCCATATGTGGGTATGCGAAACTAACAGAAGAAATAGATTAATATTCGTGGAGTTCTAATCGAACTCCTCGGATTCCACGTATAATTATCAAACATTTTAAACAAAAGATTATGGACATTACAAAGAAGAAAGTTATCTTCATCGACATGGACGGTACGCTCATCGATACCGTCTCCGGGAAAACCTTTCCGGAAGGAGTCTGGGACATGAAACTGAAAATGGAGGTTTTTGCGCAACTCAAGAAACTCCATCCACAGGCTGTTCTCATCGTATCTAATCAGGGTGGAATTGAACTGGGGCACGTTCATCCCGCTATGTTCCAACCAAAATTCATCTACGTCATTGCGTGCCTTCAATCGTACATCGGTTTGAATACGCTTGTTGCCGGACAGTTCTGTCCCTACAATGACAAGAAGCATCCGAAACGTAAACCCAATCCGGGAATGCTTGAGGACATGCTGGCTGAGTTCACTCACAATACAGGTATCACAATCGCCAAGGAAGACTGCCTCATGATAGGTGATGCATCTGGTCTGGAAGGACAGTTTAGCGACAGCGACCTCAAGACGGCTGAGAACTTCGGGTGTGATTATCTCGACGTAACAGAGTTCACCAACATGGAACTCCCTGAGCCTCTATTTAAGGTCATTCGCCTGTCGGATGGTGAAGTTGTAAAGGACAAGAACGATAATCCCTTACAGAACCTTACAGAGAGCGAAGCAACCGACAAAGTTGTATTCCTTATGGAAGCGAACCCCAACCCACAGGAACAGTTCACATACGTTCCTATGCTGTGGGAAGTCCCTCACGAGCCAGAGCAGGCTCCTCAACCGAAAGAAAAGATTATTCACATGAACCCTAAAAAGTAATAGACATGGCAATTATTGACAAAGACACCCGTATGACGGTTGCTACACGGCTGGCAAACCTCAATTACAAAGAACAGATTGACTCGTCACAGGCGAAGTTGAATGAACTAATTGAAAAGCACATTATCGGAAAGACTCCGGACGATGTTCTGAAGTGTTTCAAGGCACACAAAAAGTTCTTCATTCGTTGTAATGAGCCATCGCTGTCATCTTACAACCTCCCGAAGTCGTTCTTCCCTGAAGATTGGGGAAATAGAGGTTTTTATATTCACCTCAAGTTCACCCAGGAACTTCCTATTGCTGACGAAAAGGTTGAAGACATCGCCAAGAAACTTTCTGAAGACCATCCTATCGTTCAGCAAATCAAGGAACATCTCCTTCTCGAGCGAGACCGTTACTTCATGGAGAAGCGTCTGAAGTGTATGATGGAAACAACCCGTTTCACTCCGGAGCGTCTGAAGAACGAATTCCCCGAAGCATATCTCATCTATATGGATGTTATAACAGCCGACTGGAATGAAAAGCGTGATGACGCAAAGAAACCTGCTTCGAACCTGTGTGACACTATCGAGAATATCCGTGCGACGCTGAAACCTAACTTAAAGGAGGCATTGAAACATGATAAAGAAGAGGAATAAATTGGGATGGTTCCTGAGGTGGTATTACAGCCACCTCCTCTTTTCTGCCCAGTACGTATCTTTCAAAGACGCTGGGCTTGAGGAACTGTTCTGGAACATCGTTACGTGGTATCACTTCTTCCGTCACTTCGAAGAGTTTACCTGTAAGATTCAGTGGTATGTTTCGAAGGATATTGTCGCCTACATTTATATTCGAAACCTTGCGGATTGGTCAACGAAAGCCGTTTATTTCAATGATAAGCCGTGTCCATTGGTTCAGGTAACGGAGAACCTCGACTGTTACAAACAGGTGGACGGAGCGATTTATGAGATTTCCAATGGAAGTCCAGTCGAATAGCGTTTATTCAGTACATTCATTTTAAATCGAAAGATATGTTGATATTCATCAAATCATGGATTACTCCCCCACAGGACAGTCCTTCAAAGGAATCACTCGTAGAGGTTCAGAAAGCCTACCGAGTTGAGAACATTAAAGAGGTGAGCGAAGTGAACGCTCTTACGAACCCCAAGGGGAAGTTTCGCTTCTCCATTCTATTAGTTACAGGCGAAAGGCTCTACTCTTCCTTATACGGAACAAAAGAAGAAGCCGAGATGGCACAGGTATCCGCCATCACCGTTCTGAATGCGATTGAACTGTACTTCGAACGTTTCAAACACGTACCGGAACACCACGCAACCCCTGTAATGTTTCAGGCTCCTGACGCAAAACAGAAGAAGTTGGTTCCGGGAAAGATATCGATGTTCGATACACCCGTTTACACAATTCAAATTTAATCACCAAATAATTTAGACTTATGAAAGTAGTTTATAATTTCATCTATTCCGACTCAGAAGGAAAGATTCAAGAATTCAAAATGCCTGTGGGTATCACAGAAGACATCGATGCTGATACAATGTATGACCTCTGCGTATCGTATCTTGAAGTTGGAAAGGTAAAGGGCACACCTCTTCATGCGATATCAACCTCCGGCAAGTATCCGAACTATTGCTTCACCTCAACCGCTTGTGATGCTGAATGCAAGGCTTGCCGTTCAAAGAAACTCAACGGAAAGAGCGCACAGACTTATAAGCCTCAGTCTCTTGACGGGAAGAAGATTTACATCTACGAAGGCAAGTTCGGAAAGGTTGGAGCGTTCAGCCGACGCATCATTCAAAAATCCTACCTTTTGCCCGCACCAGCACTTCTCACCGACAATCTGATTGGCGATTTCAAAGCAGCCATGAATAAGGAAAAGGACGGTATGGGCTGGGAATTGTTAGGAATTACTCTGGTTCATGAACTTGACCCACAGGGTATGACCGACAAGGAGATTGAACAGTATGTCAAGACTCCGGAAGGAAACCTGTTTCAGCCTGACTCCGAGGAAAAACTTCCTGAGGAGAAAATGATTTGGGCTCGTACCAGTGATGAGAACGAAGACCGTACCGCTTGGATTCCGGCTCTGGTTCGTGGTGAACAGGTATTGAGCGCAATCGGTGAACTTGACAACCCCGACAATCCTGAGGATACCCGTGAATTCATCGACTGTCCTATTCCGGGATATCGTGTCGTGAAAGATGATACCGACCCAAAGGAACTCGGTCTGGCTCGCATAGCCTGTACAGTATATCCGCTCGACAGAAATGACAAGCGTGAAGAACCGTTCCTGTACATCAACGAATTTATCATTCCAGTAGGACTGAGCAACAAAGATGCCGTAAAATATCTTATGGTGCTGGCTCAGAAGTTCATCAGAGGGAATTGCGAGATTGAGCCTCTCTATTGGGAGTATCTGTCTTTCCTAAACGGTGAGAAATTAGCGACGGCTCACATTCTTGACCAGAGTATGAAGCCAGCCGACCTCGCTACTCCTCATTTCCTTGTCTCCTATACAGTTGACGAAGAAGAGAATCGTGAATATACGTGTGTCGTTCGTTACCCTGAACGCATCACTTCGCCCATCATGGCTATTCCTGCTGGTGCGTATGTTGGAAAGAAACTCAAGAAGTATTTCGGTGATAAAGCAAGAATCACACAAATGGATTACTTCGATGATGTGGTATCAAGCCTTGCGGTCATCTTATAAGGCTCTACACGACAATCAAAGGTGTGCTCCGGACAATTTGTTCGGGGCATACTTATAACTTCTTAAATCGGCTATAATTGACGTCAATAGCATAAATAATTTCGTTTTAATTCAAAAGTAAAAATCATGAATAAAGATTTTCTTACAATTACTCCCGAGTCTGGGGGGGGGGTACGACTGATGTAACAGTTCAAGCCTCTCAAAATTCTGGCAATGCACGAACTTCTACCATCACTATTTCGGGGGGGGGGGGTATCACCAGAACGATTAATGTGAGCCAAACGGCTGCTCGTCGAACTGTTACTGAGGTTCAGTATAATTTTGACAGTTTTGCTGGGACAAGTAACGGGTGGGTATCTACTCAAGGAACGATTGAAGCACGTTTTTCGAACCAATTTATTACTCCAGAATTTAGACTTCGAAAAGCGGTTTATGAGGGGGATACTTTAATTTCGGAAGATTTCAGTAAATCTGGAAATAATAAGATTACAGTCACCCCGACAAATACTTCCTATTACGACGTGACCATATTATCAGAGTACGGGGAACGAGTTCAGTTTATGAAGAAATCGGGTGCTCCGTCTTCAGTTTCGTGTTATTACGATATTACGGTTCAGTATATGGGAGCAGGTGGAACAGCGACAGCCTCGTTTCATTTATATAACTAATATTCATATCAATGTTATAATTTAAGATTTCCCGGAAGAATTTCCGGGATTTTCTTTGCAATCTCATTTCTTCCCATTATCTTTGTACTGTCAAACTTTAAAACAGTAAATCAATGGGACAATTAACATTCAAATCCGGCAGTAGTTATTCAGCCTCTTGGGAAGTCAGAAATACTACATTGTGTGCGATGGAAAATCAAGTGAAGGAACTCACCTCACTAATCAATGAACTTTACGAGGCTCGGGAAGAAATCCCAACAGCCTGTACAACGGAAAAGGACGAAGCCGACTATCAGATAAAACTTCTGAAGACTTCAATCGACAATCTGAACAAATTTATTACACTCCATAGAACCGCTTTAAACAAGAGCATCGAAGACGCTGTCAAATGGTACGGTCAGACCGCTCCTGAATGGTTCACTAAATAATCAAGGACTATGGCAAAGAAGATAAAATTCACATCAAAGAAGAACCCGAAACCGTCAAAGTTAGCACGTGCGGGTGGTGACGTTCAAACCTCGTCAATTTACTATCAGGGCGAGCGCATAGGCTCGGTCGAGGGGAATACTCGTATAATACTGATATGTGACCCAAAGAATGTCTATTTGAGACTAAAAGAACCTCAAGACCACAGGTATGCAGTAAATTGGGTCAAGGAACACGCTCAATGGATATGGGACACACAAAATCTTCGAATCAAATCACAACTTAAAGAAAAGGAATCATGATAGCACCTATTGAAATCAATCGAGTAACGGTAAAGGGTGGAGCCGGAATGCCCACTTCAGAATATGCACAGTTAGTTTACAAAGGTGAGGAAATAGGCTTCATCAGTGAACAGGGTATCTTCCTAAAGATGTGGCATCCGGAACTGAAAGCCGGAGTCTTTCAAAACATCAACACTTTCAACGATAAGTCTTTCACACAGAAATGCAAACTTGTCGAAAAGAACTGGGATGCCATCTATGACCGTTATACTACTATCATCAGAGGAAAATGAATTCTCTTTGTTGTGTTTTCATATTTTGATTTATTGTTTGACGACAGGGAAGAGCGGAGCCGAAAACTCCGCTCTTCTTGTTGAAACCTGTGAGCAGTCTCCCTGTCGCAAGCAGCCGTCCCTCGATTTACTCTCACGATTCAATTTAGAGACTATACAGGTGCAACCGCTTACCTATTCAACTCTTCGGGAACTCCTTTGTATAAGCCTGATGACTATTATTCTATGGGTTCAGGATATGAGAATGCTTCTATCACATGGAACGAAACAAATGGATTGACTGTCTGTAAATCATCCAGCAAAACTAAAACAGTTCAAGCAAAGGCTGGGGATTCGATTACAGTAAGAATCCAACAATCAGGTTCGAGTTCTTTCGACCCTATGCATTTTTCAACCTTTACACTCAAAGCGGAAAATCAAACTATCACGCCATAAAGGTATTGATAAAGAAGGATGGGGAGGTCTGATATCAGACCTCCTTTCCAGATAACCAACCTCCTGAAGTTATAAAGACACGAATGGTTCCCGTATCTTTTGTCGACCCACCTGATTTAAGATAAATATCTATTTTGTGCATACCTGTTTGACCGCTATCATTCATAGCATTGATAGTGACAGTCTTTGAGCCTGTACCTGATGTTGGCGAAGCGTTTAGACTGAACGCATTAGAAGCGAAGTCGATTGACCATGAACCACTTGCTGGTGCAGTAACCGTAACAGTTCCAGAGCCAGAACCGTATCCAGAAATAACGATATTTGTTGAACTAATTGACCACGCTTCGGCTGCTTGCGACAGGGAGACTGCTTGGGTCTTACCACTACCAGTCTGCGTATAGGTGGCAGTTCCGCTTCGCGTCGTCGTCGCACTGTTCGCTGATGCCGTAACATTCGAACCGCTTACTGAGAAGCCTGTACCCGAAACAGTCGGTGTCCAATTCACATTTTCCTGGGTTGATGTTTCGACTCCGTTTATAACTTTCTTTCGGTAGGAAGTTACGGTAACGGCTTTCGTTTCACCACCAGCGACGAAACTGAGCGAGGTTGGGGTTACGGAAAAGTAATAGTTCCAAGTTACTACTCCCGCAGCCTGACTTGCGCCAACAGTACGTGTCATCCCACCACCAGCGACTGAAAGGTTCACACTGCGTGCGGATTCAGTCTGATTAGCAGGAGCCGTGGCAGTCACAGTTGTGGTACCACTTCCTCCGGAGTCCGGAGTTGCTGTAATAAAATCTTTCTGCATAATTCTTAAAAATTAGTTATAACTAAATGAAATTTCACCGCAAATTTAGCGGTTTATATCTCGAAATCAAAATCCTTTGTCGTTATCCTACAAAACGAGCCTTCCGGAGACAGGCATATCACCTCTGTTTGGTCGTCTAAATACGATACAGATAAGACGGGGAGATAAGTGTACCCCTCAATATAGAAAATGCCTGCAGGCTCCCCGTTAAGACCGTCAAACGTGGGAACGGGTATCTTGTTGGTAACAACCTGCCGTCCTGCGAATGGTCCGAAATCTTTAACAGTCATTTTGGGGCAGACCAAAACCTGTTCAAGTTCGGTAACGAACTTCCGCTTCATATTCAGGTAGGAATTCAGGATTATGCCTGTTCCTATCTTCCCCTCGATACCGTATATCTTCCGAGTTTCGTTCCGAACGACTTGGAGTTCTCCTGGGGAGAGTTCCTCGAAATCCTTCTCGAGGATATCGAGAAGTTGCTTGTTTCTTTTCTCTTCTTTGTTCATGACTTCTCAATTTATATATGTATAACGTGGACACAGTGGCATACGATTGACCAGTGTTCGGACTCGACATGCTTGAGAATACGGTTGTGGGTGATACGGAGATTTTCGCGACGGCTGCTTGCGACAGGGAGACTGCTTCTTGATTTTCGAAGAAAAACAAAGAGCACTCCCAGAGGAAGTGCTCAATAATTAGGGAGGGAATAGGCTTAAGACAGGAGCGTCCAAGCCTCACGAACTTTGTTGAACTGACTGTATGGAAGAGTAGTGTAACCACCCCGACCAAACGATGTCCCCCAGGAGTTCTTGATGATGAGACCTGTTTCGTCGTAGCCGACAACCGCTACTGCATGACCGCCCATGAACTCATCACCGTTCCAAAAGTCGTCATTATACGAAAATACATTCATCGCTATAAGTGCTGCCCCATTGGTAAGAACACTCTTTTTTAGAGCGTCCAGAGAGCCAATACGAGCGAATACTTCTATACGGTGTTCGCCTTTCAAAATCTCGAAAGCCTCACGAGGCATCATTCCGTCAATAGTCTTGTCGGAACGTTCATCGTACAGGTATTCGAAGCCGATAGACGGTTCACGACCTTTCGATTTGCAATAAAAGTTGTACATCTCCGCAACTGTACAGGACACGCAACTTCCCTTGCTTCCTTGGTCATAGACACGAAGTTGTTCCCGCAGTTCATACCGCTTCGGAAGTTCAATCTTCGGAGCAGCATAAGTGGCATCATTCGGATTGACGCCACTCTCAATAAATCCAAGTCCTTTCGTTATCATTCTTGCCTAAATTTGAATAGAACATCATCCTTTCCAGCCGTTTGTGTGACTGAAAAGATATACAGAACTTTATCCTTCTTTTCAGTAAGGACATACACAGTGGTCATCACGGAGTCGCTCCCGATGAAGTACGTCTTTCCCCACGAGTCTAAATTCGTAGGGACGCTCAAGCCGTGAACGGTGTTCAGGCTGTCAATTACTGAAAGAGGCTTTGGAGTCACTCTTTCGAAGAACACAGTCTTCCGAGTTGTCGCACAGCCTACAATCAGCAATGTCAAGAAAAGGAATATCAGTTTCTTCATCAGCCACCTACATTGAACCAGTTACCAAGTAGAAAGCATAGCCAAATGAGAAGACCGCCTATCAGTGGTGGAAGACCTCCGTTGAGGATAGCCTGTCCGACAGGAAGATTTTTCTTCATGTTCTGGTAAGCGAACAACCCAATGACAACGAATGAGACCGGAATCATACACGTGATACCCATATCAAGTGAGATTCCAAAGAACGCAGCCACCAACATACCGATGATGACGTACAGGTAATGAAAAGGCTTCATTTGTACCATTGTAATTGAAATTTAAGTTAAATCGAACTCTTTGCACACTTCCTCCATTTCCTCGCAAGTCAATGGTCGAACTTTCAGGATATTATAGCGGTCGAGGTCTTCTTGTAGAATAGGGAAAGGCAACCGAGTGTTCCCCGTTGGGGTGACAAAGCAATTATCGGCACTGTCACGATAGAAAAGTACATCAGGCTGGTCAGCCTCAATGAAGATTTCATCTGTATAAGCATACATGAAGTCCTCCCACTTTTCTTCGAAGCCTTTCTTGCCCACTCGGTTCAGCCCAGTTCCAGTATCCACTTTTGGGTGAAGAAAATCCTCTACAGATTCCACAGGTTGCGTGGGTGTATATTTAGGACGCTGTTCACGGGTAATCTCACGGAGTTCCGATTCGAGCGTTTCAATCTCTCCTAACAGTTGTTCTTCTCGCTTGGCATAGTCGGACAACTCTTTGCGCTGTTCACGGTTCTCCTTCTCAAGAAAAAGAATCTTCTTATTCAGACGGTCACATTCCGCCTGAAGATTCAGCACCGTTAAAGTTTCTTCTTTGCCCATTTTAGATAGCATTTATTCTGTTGCTCCATGAGTCTGTTAGGAACTCTTCCATTTGAGCCTCAGAAAGTTTATCATACACTTTAAACGTGACAGTATCGAATCCTCGTTTTCCTTTTCCGACCTTTGTACCCGTATAGGAAAGGGAATATTTGAACTGAAGAACCGAGTTGAGGTTGTTAATCATTTCCCGGAAAGCGGTCTTTAAAACATATTTTTCAAAATCTTTAACAGCATATTCCGGAGTTTGAAGTTCATTCATAAGTTCGGATATCTTCATAGAGAAGACACGCTTGTCCTTCCAACGACTTAACATCATGAAAATACGTTTGGCATAGACACCATTCATTGATACGACAGACTTCTTGTCGTAGATTGTGCCTCCTATTCCTTTACCATAATACAGAAGCCAACGTAAACTTGTAACAGGCATTCCCAGTACGATGTTGTCATCCTCGTCAATATCCATCGTAGAGATAAGATAGCACTCCCTCCGAACCAATTTACCCTGTTCGTTGGTAAAGTTGTATTTAATCGTCTGTTTGAACATCTTCTTTATTTCGTTAAGAACGATAGAGCCGTGATGGTGTTTATCAATCTCATTCATTTGTATAGGGATGAGAAGATTACCGTTCTTATCCAGGGGGAGAGTTTCCTGGAAAACTTTCAAGTCAGCGTTCAGCCAGTCAACATCACGGGACATAGCAGGTTGCAACTGTTCGACAAGATGAACCAAACAGTTCATTTGCCACGATGTGAACTTATAGACGCCAAAGGTCGCCAAGTTCGATTGAATAATTCCTTTATTTCTTTTCATATCATATAATGTTTAATTTCTACACAAATATAACGGGAAAATTTATAAAAGGGGTAGAATCATTTCCACCACCTTAAAAACAGGCTTGGCTTCGAATTAAGACTGTAAATTAACTGCGCTCAAAAGCCTGTTTATAAATTTGTCGACGCGCTCAAACCACCTTTTATTGCGCTCAAACCACCTTTTATAACCCCTTAGACCACCTTTTATACTGCGCTCAAACCACCTTTTATAAAACAAAATTTGTGGGTGAAGAATCCCCATAAAATATGGAAGACTCACGGAATCGAAAATTTGTGTATCAATATATGAGTACAATAGAAGTTTCAATAGAATACAAGTTAGAGTCCCGAACGGAAATTTTAAGAAGTCATTTTCACGTCGAAAACACACCTCACTGCGTTCGGAGTTTACAGGCTTCGCCATCTCCGATGGACTTCGCCCTGAGAGGCTGCTGTCGCAGCCGATGTTGTTAGGAGATATGGAAATGAGAAAAACTTTTGTGCATTGACAGCGTTATATTTGTGTTCGGTCTGGTTCGCCTAATCGAACATCGTCTAAAGTTTGATTTGATTTACATTGTTTGATTGACATCTAAAAAGTTTTTGAAGAAGATTCTTTTTGTTCATTAAAGAAAAAGTTTAGGTTTTAAGTATTTGACAGAAATCTGGGGCATGAGAGGATGTGAATCTTCTCACTGCCCGTTTTTATTTTAGAGCCATACCGTTGAACTCACTCCTACCATATTAAAATTTTATGAATAACTTTGCTCACAAAGAATTTTAAATTTTACAAGTCGTATGGAAAATAAAGGAAAGAAAGTTTCCCTCCAGTTGTTTGAGGAAACTGCTCGTAACAATGGATACGAGGTATTCACACCCGATGAGGTGGCTTCCTATTACAAGGAAGGAATCATGAAGAGTCGTGCCAACGAACTTACAGCCGAGGAGAAAGAGGCTTTCGTGGCTGACGTAATGTATCTCCAGAAAGCCGTATGCGCTGACGAAGAGGGTAAAGACGTCATTCGCTTCTATCGTCCTAAACAGGTTGAGTGGGAAACGGCTGCTGACGGAACTGTCATGAAAGGTTTGGAAGGTGTATATCGTGACACCCCTGAAAATCGTCGCCTGAACCGTGTTGGGCAGGCTTATTCTCCTACATTGGAGTTCCTGAAATCGCTGAACGGTGAAACGGAGGGCGACATCATGAAGTCGTTGGGAACAGGTGTTTATGCTGATACCCCTGACAATCAGCGTCTGGGACGTGTGGGTCAGCCGTACAAGAACCAAATTCCGGTTGAATAATGGAAACGCTGCTTGAGAAATCATTGAATAAACACGATTTTCCGGAAAAGGAAAGACGTGAATTGGCGAAAGAGGGAGAAGCCATGAAAGATGGCTCTTTCCCTATTC
>ULOH01038979.1_pt1 | contig 21054 bp, 18 predicted proteins | sample 1952421 | NCBI WGS metagenome assembly ULOH01 (sample SAMEA4835599, study PRJEB28245) | human gut metagenome | biome: gut microbiome; material: fecal sample | place: Denmark | collected 2008
AAATCTTTTCGCAAAAAAGTTGCTTTTTTAGTCTGATTTTAACATCTATAAAGACTTTACGCAATAGATTTTAGCTGCTTACATTATTATACATATGCGCTTGCCTGTGCACGCACTTAGGCGTATACGCAAGCGCACAATATAATTTAGGTTATAATGCTTTTTAGTTAATTTATATTTAAAAATTGACGCTTATCCGTAGCCATTAACTTTATTTCGCTGACAATATTTTAACGGCTTATACATCAAGGATACTGATTAGACAGGGATTCTCAGAAATTTCCATAGAAAGAAATCATAAAAAAGAGGACCCTCTAAAAAAGATACCCATTTCGGAATAGAAAACAAACACTTAAAATATGTAAAAACGGGTTGAATTCTTAAAATATGTTTCTAAAAAGCGAAAAACACCCTTCACCACCCTTCACCCGTAACTATTTGACACACAAAATGTTAAATAAAAAGGTGAAGGGTGAAGGTTTGAAAATTCTTTTTTATATATACGCGCGGGTAAAGGAAAAATCCATTTTTTCATCTTGCTGGTTTTTCGGTTTTTCCAAAAATCCTATAAAAAAGAATATAATATAAGATTTAAAATATACCCTTCACCCTTCACCTCGTCACCACAACCCAGTTTCCATATCTTCGTCATCGGATTACCTACATTTGTCTTCTGGGTTTATCCTTCGGAGATATTCAGCTATCTTTCGGAGATAATTTCTTATCCTTCGGAGATATTCTGCTATCTTTCGGAGATATTATCTTATCCTTCGGAGATATTTTTCTGAATGATTCCATGATATTTTTCGCACTTTATTTCCCGAATCCACGCAAATCGCACAAATCGCATAGGTAGAAAACGGAAAAGACGTATCTTTGCATTCGAAATAAAACGAATAGCGTATGAGACTGGTAGAAGAAAGAGAAGATAAGAGATTAAGATGGCAATGGCAGATCAGTTTCAACCGCAAGGAGGCTGACATGAAGTCAGACATCACCATCATTCCCAGCGGCAACTATCATATTCTGATAAAGGGTCTGAAACAGAACGACATCATCAGAATATACGGAGCCTCAGGTGTCCTGGCACTTCAGAAACAGGCAAAATCTGATACAGAACTGCTTCGCTCACCAGTAAATGGAACTGTAGCCGTAGAGGTAACACGAGGCAGAAAACAGATAGCCGTAAAGAAGACAGCCCTTAAATAAAGGAATGAATGACGTAAAATTACGGAATAAATGTTAATAAAGCGCAGAGATTATCGTTCGTTTCAATAATTGGCATTATCTTTGCGCTTATTATATTATTCAATAGACCATAAATAACAAAAGAAAATAGAATTATGACAGAAAAGGAAATGTACAATCTGATAAATAATCAGAACAACCAGCAGAGCAATGGCTTTGCTGTTAATGAGAAAGAGCGAGGTATAAGCGGTGTTTTCTCTGCTTTGATGCGCAAAGTGTATACATGGATGACCTTAGCTCTCCTGATTACGGGCGTTACTGCCTATGGTGTAGCTAGCAGTCCTACCCTGCTGATGACCTTGATGACAAGCCGCGGCTTGCTCTTTGGCTTGATTATCGCAGAGCTCGCTCTGGTATTTATCATTACCGGTGCCCTACAGAGACTTTCCCTGACTACGGCCACCCTACTCTTCATCGTCTACTCGGTTTTGAATGGTGCCATGCTTTCATCCGTATTCGTAGTATATACGATGACCAGTATTGCCAAGGTATTTTTTATTACAGCCGGCACATTTGGAGCAATGGCTTTCTATGGTTACACAACCAAGAAGGATTTGACCTCTTTAGGAAAAATACTCTTCATGGCGCTGATTGGTCTGATTATCGCTACCATAGTAAACATGTTCTTGAAGAGTTCGGGATTTGATTACATTTTGAGTTACGCCGGCGTAGCCATCTTCATTGGCTTGACCGCTTGGGACAGTCAGAAAATCAAGCAGATGCTCCAGACACAATACGACATGAGCGAGGGCGCACAGAAACTGGCACTCATCGGAGCCTTGACCCTGTATCTCGATTTTATCAATCTCTTCCTCTACTTGCTCCGCATCTTCGGAGGCAGCAACAAGGAATAATGAAAACGAGAACCGGGAATAAAGTAAAAAAACAAAGAATAACATACATAACGAGAAAGGTTGGCTTGCCCTCAACGGGTTGGCCAACCTTTATTTTTTTAATTCCTAGAAAAGGTAAATGCTAGAGTTATATTCTCTTCAAAAAGTTCTATGGTGCAAAGATAGAAAAAAATCGAGAACCATGGTTTCAAAATAGCAAAAATAAGTTTCAAATAGACAAAAAGTGTCTTTTGACATTTTTCAGTGTGCCGCTGTTTTTTTATAAACTACCTATACACCAACAACTTATGCATTTACTCTATATTTATTAGGAGAGCAACCAAAAGAGGCAAAAAAAATATTCTTCTAAACGTAGAAATAGAATTGAATCCCGATTTGATGGCGATTTCCGGCAAAGGATAGTTCGTTGACTTCAACAATTTCTCTGCATATTATATACGATAAGTATTCACATAATCATAAAACGTCTACCCATTCTGCCGGTTAAAATAGCGACTCAGATAAGTACGGTTCGTACCAGCAGCCAGCGCCACATCAGACAATTTCAGTTTCGGATTGAGATAGATTTAATCTTCCTCGAACAACCGCTGCACCTCAGCAGCCATCCCCGAAACATCAACTTCGTTCTGCTCTAACGGTACAATTTCAATATCGCTCAACTCTTCTATCACTGACTCATGCCTATAAACAAAATAATCTATCAGTATCCAGAGTATCAGAGAGCTTACCATATAGATATTGTCGTAATCCACTTTAATAACGAAACAGCTCAGCATCCATAAATGGCTCCCCAGACAGAAAGCACATAAAACCAGATGATATTATGGGTAAAAATATAGAACACCGGCAACAAGAGGAAAGGCAATTCCAGCATTAAAGCTTTCAGCCATCTGAACCAGCCCGGCTTCACCAGTTCCATCAATACAAAGCTGTAGAACGGAATAATCATCATATCCAACGAAGACGTAAGATACCACGCATGCTCGTTGTCAAAACCATAAATCAGAAAGAAAACCATGTCCTTTACCAACTGCAGGTCGACCACGATCATGAGCCACATAATCATCCGAAAGAGCATCTCCTTTCCTTTTCTCCAAAACAGGAAAGCCATCATGGAGAAGAACATCATGCTCATACCATAAATAAAGCTCGTTACCGAATCCATGTCTACTTTCTATATAAATAAACAAAAAGGCACACCTATGGAAAGATATTCTAACATTCCAAAGGTGTGCCATGATATAAATTAATGCCTTATATAATAAGGTGTAGTATTAAATGAAATAACCTAATTAGTCGATTTCCTCATCGGCCTCGTAACCACCCATCTCACGGATAGCATTCTTCAGCATCGTGTACTGCTGGTAGAGATGGTTCACAGGCTCTTCACCCTTAGTATAATCGTGCATAGGTGCCTTGAGGAAGAAACTCAAGAAACGCTGGATTCCGAAACGGCCTGCACGAGCTGCAAGATCGCTCAACAATGTAAGGTCGAGCAGCAATGGAGCAGCAAGGATAGAGTCACGGCAGAGGAAGTTAATCTTAATCTGCATTGGGTAACCCATCCAGCCGAAGATATCGATATTATCCCAACCCTCCTTGTTATCGTTACGAGGTGGATAATAGTTGATACGTACCTTGTGATAGTACTGAGTATCTTCATCGTTACCATGACCATAGAGATCTGGCTGAGCTTCCGGTTTCAGGATTGTCTCAAGAGTAGAGAGTTTACTAACCTCCTTGGTATGGAAATTAGCTGGTTCATCGAGAACGAGACCATCACGATTGCCGAGAATATTGGTAGAGAACCAGCCATTCAAGCCGAGACAACGGGTACCGATGATAGGAGCGAAACCACTCTTGACAAGAGTCTGGCCTGTCTTGAAGTCCTTACCGGCGATAGGCATTTTGGTCTTCTCTGCGAGTTCCCACATAGCAGGAATATCAACAGTTGTATTAGGAGCACCCATGATGAAAGGAGCACCCTCTGTCAAAGCAGCATAAGCGTAGCACATGGATGGAGCTACATGCTGGCGGTCGTCAGCCTTCATTGCAGCCTCAAGTGCTGCCAATGTACCATGAATCTCCATATCTACAGGAACGTAGATTTCGGTAGATGCTGCCCAGATAACAACGATACGGGCACAACCGTTCTTCTCCTTGAAGTCGCGGATATCCTGACGAAGAGCCTCTACCATCTCCCAGCGGGTCTTGCAATCCTTCACATTATCGCCATCAAGACGCTTTGCATAGTTCTTGTCGAAAGCAGCCTTCATTGGTACTACCTTCTCCAACTCCTCGCGTACAGGATTGATATCTTTCTCCTTCAATACCTCAGCATACATAGCTGCCTGATAAGCATTCTGCGGATAAACATCCCAAGTACCGAATACGATATCATTAAGGTCTGCAAGAGGAACGATGTCCTTGTAGTGCAAATATTTCTTGTCTGCACCCTTGCCAACACGAATCTTGTCGTACTGAGTCATTGAACCTACTGGCTTAGCAAGTCCCTTACGAGTCATGAAAACACCGGTCATGAAGGTAGTAGCTACTGCGCCACAACCAACAACCAAGATTCCCAGCTTACCTTCTGCTGGTTTAACATTCATTTTTTCCATCTTCTAGAGGTTTATTTTATATTAAGTTGATTATAATCTAAGAATTGTGTCTGCAAAGATAACAAAAACTAATTGAACCGATGTGGTTTTCGTAGACTTTTTTTCAATAATTTACAATAATTAGCTTAAAATGGATAAAAAGGCTATTCTGCATCAAAAGCCAAGTGTAAAATATTTGTATGAAAGAAGGTAATACATGCATATTTATTCCATATTTATGCATAACAAAAGACAAAATAATGTTATTTTATGCATTTTTCTTTCATTTTATTTGGTTATTTACAAAATATATTGTAATTTTGCAGCCGTTAAACGAATAAAAATACAGCATATGAAGGCAAAGAATAGCAGATTGGAAACTTTGAAGATGCTTATATCAAGTCAGGAGTTGAGTTCGCAAGACCAACTTTTGGAGGCTCTTCACAAAGAAGGCTTTAAGATTACGCAAGCTACATTGAGCCGTGACTTAAAACTGCTCAAAGTAGCAAAGGCAGCATCTTCGAGTGGAAAATATGCGTATGTCCTGCCCAACGATACATTATATAAGAGAGTATCAAACCATATTCCAGTGAGCAAGATGATGGTGAATACCGGATTCCAATCAATCAACTTCTCCGGGAACATGGTCGTGATCAAAACACGTCCGGGATATGCAAGCAGCATTGCCTATAACATAGACAATAGTGATATTTCTCAAATTCTTGGAACCATCGCCGGTGACGACACGATCTTCCTGGTTAAAAAGAAAGGTACCACAGAAGAGGAAATCATCAATGCACTAGCAGAGGTAATTCCAGACGTTCACCATAAATATGTATAAGGTGGTTGAATTTTTATGCAAAACATACACCTTATTATATATAAAGAAAGAATATTAAAACAAAAACATTTTAAGATAGAAGAGAAAAAATGGAAGAAGCAGAAGTTAAAGTAATGGTGGCTGACGAAAGTCACATCAAGTACATCGACACCATTCTGACTACAATTGCAGAAGCTGCAAAGAAGCGTGGTTCTGGTATCGCCAAGCGTTCACCAGAGTATGTTGCCACCAAGATGCGCGAAGCCAAGGCGGTCATCGCACTCCAGGGCGAAAAGTTCGCAGGTTTCAGCTACATCGAAACATGGGGCAACAAGCACTATGTTACCACATCAGGTTTGATCGTTCACCCAGACTTCCGTGGTTTGGGATTGGCTAAGCGTATCAAGAACCTTACCTTTACGCTTGCCCGACAGCGATGGCCTCATGCCAAGATTTTCTCTTTGACATCCGGTTCGGCTGTCATGAAGATGAACACCCAGCTGGGTTATCTTCCTGTTACTTTCGCCGACCTGACCGATGATGAGTCATTCTGGCGTGGTTGCGAGGGTTGCATCAACGTGGATGTCCTCCATCGTACCAACCGCAAATACTGCATCTGCACCGCCATGCTCTTCGACCCAGAGGAGCATCTGCCTATCAAGCTTCCTCAGGAAGTGATTGAGAGAATCCGCAAGATTGACGGTCCTTCTGCAGAAATCTAAATCCTTATATATAATAAGGTGTTGGCAAGAATGCCATCTAAATATTATTCATCCATATTAAACATAAAATAAAATGGCAAATAAAAAAGTTGTAGTCGCTTTTAGCGGCGGTCTCGATACATCATACACAGTAATGAAGTTGACCCAGGATGGCTGGGATGTTTATGCAGCATGCGCTAACACAGGTGGTTTCTCTGCCGAGCAGTTGAAGACCAACGAGGAGAACGCATATAAGTTGGGCGCCAAGGCATACGTCACTCTCGATGTTACCCACGAATATTACGAGAAATCATTGAAATACATGATTTTCGGTAATGTGCTCCGCAACAACTGCTACCCTATTTCAGTATCTTCTGAGCGTATCTTCCAGGCTATCGCCATCGCTCGTTACGCCAAGGAGATTGGTGCTGACGCCATCGCTCACGGAAGTACAGGTGCCGGCAACGACCAGATTCGTTTCGACATGACCTTCCTGGTAATGGCTCCTGGTGTAGAGATCATCACATTGACTCGTGACAAGGCGCTTTCTCGTAAGGAGGAGGTTGATTATCTGAACGAGCACGGCTTCTTTGCAGACTTCACCAAGTTGAAGTATTCTTATAACGTAGGTATCTGGGGAACCAGTATCTGCGGCGGTGAGATTCTCGACCCAACCCAGGGTCTTCCTGAGGAGGCTTACCTGAAGCACGTTACTGCCAAGGAAGAAGAGGCTGAACTGAAGATTACCTTCGAGAAGGGTGAGATTGTGGCTGTCAACGGCGAGAAGTTTGATGATAAGATTGCTGCCATCCAGAAGATTGAGGAGATTGGTGCTTCTTACGCCATCGGTCGCGACTGCAACGTGGGTGACACCATCATCGGTATCAAGGGTCGTGTAGCTTTCGAGGCTGCGGCTCCTAAGCTCATCATCGAGGCTCACCGCCTGTTGGAGAAGAGCACATTGAGCAAGTGGCAGCAGTATTGGAAGGACCAGGTAGGCAACTGGTACGGAATGTTCCTCCACGAGAGTCAGTACCTGGAGCCAGTAATGCCGGATATCGAAGCGATGCTGACTTCTTCTCAGCGCAACGTAAACGGTACAGCTATCCTGAAACTCCGTCCATACAGTTTCCAGACTGTTGGTGTCGATTCACCAGACGATTTGACCAAGTCTAAGCTCGGTGAGTATGGTGAGATGCAGCACGGTTGGACAGCCGAGGATGCAAAGGGCTTCATCAAGGTAAGCTCTACCCCACTCCGTGTTTATTATGGTATGCACCCTAATGAGGAAAGATAATATGGTAAAAGTAGGTATTTTAGGAGCAGCTGGTTATACAGGAGGTGAGTTGATTCGCCTCCTTATCAACCATCCAGAGGCAGAGATTGTATTCGCCAACAGCGAGAGTAACGCCGGCAACCTGGTGGCTGAGGTTCACGAGGGATTGTATGGCGAGACCGACTTGAAGTTTACCGCCGAGATGCCTTTCGACCAGGTAGATGTTATCTTCTTCTGCTTCGGTCATGGCAAGAGCGAGGCGTTCCTGAAGGAGCACAATGTTCCGGAGAACGTGAAGATTATCGACTTGGCACAGGACTTCCGTCTGGCCCCAGAGACTGTGGTTGCCACCCAGCAGCCAACCCCAACCGCTCACGATTTTGTATATGGTCTTCCAGAAATAAATGAATCAAAAATAGCCGTAGCTCAGCACGTGGCAAACCCAGGTTGTTTTGCAACCTGCATTCAACTTGGTTTGTTGCCTGCTGCTAAGATGGGCCTCATCAACAGCGATGTATCTGTCAACGCCATTACAGGCAGCACCGGCGCAGGTCAGAAGCCAGGCGCCACTACCCATTTCTCATGGCGCAACAACAACATGAGCATCTACAAGGCATTCAACCATCAGCACGTACCAGAGATTCGTGAGAGTCTGAAGCAGACACAGGGTTGTCTCGATGCAGCCATCGACTTCATCCCTTACCGTGGCGACTTCGCCCGTGGCATCTTCGCTACAGAAGTGGTGAAGACCGACAAGCCAATCGAGGAAATCGTAGCAGGTTACAAGGAGTTCTACAAGGATGCCAAGTTCACCCACTATGTGGATAAGGCAATCGACCTGAAGCAGGTGGTGAATACCAACAAGTGCCTGGTTCATGTGGATAAGTATGGCGATAAGCTCCTGATTACTTCCTGCATCGACAATCTTCTGAAGGGTGCCGTAGGTCAGGCTGTTCAGAACATGAACATCATGTTTGGTCTCGACCAGACAGCAGGTTTGAAACTCAAGCCATCAGCATTTTAGATAAAAGAATTCGGAAGAACGGATGAAAAATCATTCGTTCTTCTATCATAAAAAATAGTTTGTAATAAGATAACTCTATGAGTTGCCTTTCTTAAAACATAGATTTAACATGAAACTTTACGACGTATATCCTCTTTTCGATATTAATATTGTAAAAGGTAAGGGCTGCAAGGTATGGGACGACAAGGGTCAGGAATATCTCGACCTCTATGGCGGTCATGCCGTTATCAGCATCGGTCATTGCCATCCTCATTATGTGGAGATGCTCACCAACCAGTTGAACAATCTGGGTTTCTATTCCAACTCTGTCATCAACAAGTTGCAGGTGAAACTCGCAGAGCGTCTGGGCAAGGCTAGCGGTTATGAAGATTATCAGTTCTTCCTCATCAACTCTGGTGCCGAGGCAAACGAGAATGCCTTGAAGCTGGCTTCATTCACCAACGGAAGAACCCGCGTGCTTTCTATAGAGAAGGCTTTCCACGGCAGAACATCTCTTGCCGTAGAGGTAACAAATAATCCTAAGATCATCGCTCCTATCAACGATAATGGTCACGTAACCTATCTTCCTATCAACGATTTGGAGGCTTGGGAGAAGGAACTTGCCAAGGGCGATGTCTGCGCTTGTATCATCGAGGCGATTCAGGGCGTAGGTGGTTGCAACATGGTAACTCCTGAGTTTGCCCAGGGTTTACAGGCAGCCTGCAAGAAATACGGCACTTTCCTGATTTGCGATGAAATCCAGTGTGGTTATGGCAGAAGCGGTAAGTTCTTCGCTCACCAGTGGTTGGGCATCAAGCCAGACCTCATCACCGTAGCCAAGGGTATCGGCAATGGTTTCCCTATGGGTGGCGTGTTGATTTCTCCAGAGTTTACTCCTGTATATGGTCAGTTGGGTACAACCTTTGGTGGCAACCACCTGGCATGTACTGCCGCTCTCGCCGTTCTCGATGTATTCGAGAAGGAGAACCTGGTACAGAATGCGCATGAGGTTGGCGAATATCTCATCGCCCAGCTGAAGGAGTTGCAGAAGCGCAACAGTCACATCACAGAGGTTCGTGGCCGTGGTTTAATGGTAGGAGCCGTACTCGATATTCCTCACAAGGAAGTTCGCAGCAAGCTCATCCACGAGCAGCACTGCTTCACCGGTTGCGCCGGCACCAACATCCTCCGCATCCTCCCTCCATTGGTATTGACCAAGGAAAATGTAGATGACTTCATCGGAAGATTGGAAACCGTATTGAAGGAAGTATAGAAAGTAAAGAACGAAGAGTGAAGAAACAAAGTTCGGCGGCCAAAGGGAAAGCCAATTCAACAGCTCTTCAATCATATATACAACCCATAAAAGAAATAGGAAACACTCCTATCTTGAGCAGCAAGCCCTTTGCGGTTTGCTGCTTTTTTGTTTTTTCCTTGCTAGATTACTAATTGTGGTTTAACGATTTTAGTTGACCACCTTAATAGATAGTCATATCTGGAGCTTGACTTCATATTCTCTACAAAACAAGTCCACTGGTTCACAAAAAACACGATACCTCCAGCCATACTTTTGAAATATTATGCTTATCTTTGCACCAAACTTATCAGTATGGAAGAATATCTCATCATATCAAATGCCAACTTCTTGCTCAGAGTGGCTTCCGAACAGATAGCATACGTCTGTTCGGAAGGAAGCTATTGCAATCTCCGACTCACCAACGGCGATGAATACACCTTCTCGTTCAACCTTGTGGTCTTTGAGAAGAAAATAGTAGAGCAACTTGCGCAAACGGCACACTTCTTCGCTCGTGTTGGCAGAAACTACATTATTAATAGTCAGCACATTTTCAGTATCAACCTCAACACTTCAGAACTAATTTTGTACAACGAACGGTTTTGCGAGAAATTCACTCTGCACGTCAGCAAGGAACCACTCAAACAATTAAAAGCACTTTTAGACAATTCCATAAAATCGTAAAAGGTATGAAAGAAAAAAACTATCAGGAAGAAACTTATTTCCTGGGCAAAGCACAGGAAACAAGATACACAAAATCTCATATATATAAAAAGGTATTTGGGATAGCCGCTTGCGTGATAGCAATAATAGGTATAACCATCATCCTTATGTTCAAACCGCAAAGCGTATCACAACCTCATGTGTTAAAGACGATAGCTGTTTTACCGGAAGGTGGTCAGATGCCAATTTTCAACGGCAATGGCGACATCAACGATTTCCTAAGATGGGTGATGACAAACATCCAATATCCTAAAGGATTGGAAGACAAGCCTGCGCGAGTCGTCATCAACTTCACCGTTCAAAAGGATGGAACATTGGGATTGTTTAAAGTTCTCGAAGCTCCCAAAGAAAAAGCCTATGAGCAGACTGTGATTGAACTTCTCAAGAGAAGCCCTCATTGGAAGCCTGCCCGACTCTCCGATGGCGAGGAAGTCAACATGGAGTTTACCTTGCCTGTCGTTTTCACTCCCGAAGTAAGAAAGAAATAATCAGCAAAAACGATGAAACAGTTTAGATTGATCCTTATATTATGGCTATGTATGGCAATGAATGCCAAGGCCAACGAGACCACAGCTAATCTACTCCAACAAGGAGATAGCTGTTTGAGTAGATATGATGTGTTTCATGCAACCCAATACTACCAAAACTATTTGGAAGCAAATCCATCTCACCTGGGAGCACGCAGGAAACTGGCTTCCTGCTATCGGAAAGTAGGCAACTACACCGCCTGCATTTCTTGCCTAGACAAGATTCCATCAGATAGCATCAACCACGAAGACATGCGAATGTACTATTATGCGTATCTCAATCAGAACAACAATGACAAGGTTTCTCTTTGGGGCGAGCGCATCGCATTCTTATTCCCATACGACAGTGAAATTATCGCTTCGCTTGCCGTACATTACAATGGGGTGAACAAACCAGACAGAGCAGAAAAAGTGGCGAAGAATTACATTTCTCAATGTGATTCCACTAACTTATATGTCAACAAAGAATATGCCTATTCCCTATTCATGCAATTCAAATACGATGAGGCTATACCCTTGTATGAGAAACTGATAGCGCAAGGATTTGATAATTTCGAATCCAATTTCATCCTTGGTCTCTGTTATGAGGACCTGCCGGACAATGAAAAGGCGCTGAAACATTACCAGAAAGCTGTTCAGTTCAAAAACGACAATGCCACTTGCCTTTTCCACTTGGCTTTGATAGAGAAATCCTTCTGCATGGATTCATTGTCTATGGCTCATTTCAACCAGTCGTTAGAGGTTTCCTTGCCAAAAGACAGAGCTTTGCGAACCTATAAATGGCTAGCCGACTTACATTTTCAACACAGCCGATATGCAGACGCAGCACGTGACTTTGAGTTAAGCATCCTTTACGATGAAGAAGACCCGCTCAACTATTACAATGCCGCCCAAATGTTCATCGCTTCCAAAAACAAGCTGAAAGCGAAACTGTATCTCCAGTTATTCTTAGCAAATGCAAACAGACTGGAAGATAAAAAAGAGGCAGCACAACTCATATCCAAAGCCAAAGAGCAACTCAAGCAATAGCCATCAAACAAACATAAACACATGAAAATAAATTTTATCTTAGGTTCAGCATTATTGCTGAGCCAGCCCCTTTGCGCTCAAAACGAAGAGGCAAAAGACACGCTTACCGCCCAGATGATGATGCAAAACCTGCCAGAGGTTTTCGTCAAGGCGACACGTCCTATCGTCAAGGCAGAAAGAGGACAGTTGGTTTACAATATGCCACTGCTCATAGAGAAAATGCCGGCAGACAACGCTTATGATGCCCTTACCCGAATACCAGGAGTAAACGAACTAAACGGCAACATCAATTATGCAGGAAAGGAACTGACTCTCATCATCAACGGCAAACCAACCATGCTCAATTACGCACAACTGGCAGAGCGATTAAAAGCAATGCCCGCATCACAATTAGACAAAGCCGAAGTGATGCTGGCAGCGCCAGCACACTTACATGTTCGTGGAATGGTCATCAACCTGATTACCAAAGACTATGTAGGAAAGAACCTGCTTTCAGGACAAATACAAAGCATCTGGAGCCAAAGCAAATACGGAGAAGGGAAAGGCAAAGGCAACCTGCTGTTCCAAAAAGGAAAATTCGGTCTGGATGCCATGTATTCATTTACAGATGGAACATCATACGGTGAGACTACTACCTATGCCAATCATCCGCTTCAAGGAAAGCGAGTAGCGTATCATGACAAGACCTCACAGAAAACCCCAGAATTGACTCACAACTATCGCTTGGGACTGAGTTATGCATTTGCTGATAACCACCAACTATCCCTGGCATATACAGGAAAATGGGACAGCAGCCATCCTCATCATGAAACGAAGGGAACAGGCACATCCCAGCAACAGGGCAATGAGCATACCTACCTGCACAATGTAGATGCCAGCTACAACCTGCCCTTTGGACTACAAATAGGCATATCCTATCTCAACTACCAAAACCCCAGCCAGTAATATCTAGCAGGAACGATGCTTGACGAAGAGCGTATTCTATACACAAACAGCAAGCAGGTAATAGACAAATGGCTTTTCACAGCAGACCAATCCCACTCATTGAAGAAGGGTTGGGAGCTGTCGTATGGTATGAAATTCCAAAGCAGCAACAACAGAAGCTACCAAGCCACGACCAACAAGGATGGAGCAGACATTCCTGATGCAACCAGCCAGGTGAATATCGAAGAAAGAATCTTGAGTTTCTATGGCGGCATAAGCAAACAGATAAACGAGCGAATCAGCTTGGAAGCCTCTGTCGAAGCGGAGCTGTACCATTCTCCACAATGGAACAAATGGCATATTTATCCCACACTTAATGCATCGTGGAAAGCCAATCCTGGCAACATACTCAACTTATCCTTCAGTTCCAGCTCACAGTTTCCTAGCTATTGGTCAACTATGAGCAGCATTTACTATGCCTCTACCTATATGGAGATATGGGGAAATCCTCATCTCAAGCCTTACTCTACATACGAGACCAACCTGATGTGGACAATCAAAAGTCGCCATACATTGATGGCATTTGCAGAGTTCCAACCCAACTATTCTGTGCAGTTGCCTTATCAGACTACCGACCACCTGGCAGTCATTATGAAGGAGACCAATTTCGACTATAATCATACTATAGGCATTAGAGCATCGACAACTTTCGGTATAGGCAATTGGATGAACGGAAGTGTTTCGGCAACAGGAATCTACAGACATGACAAGAGTAACGATTTCTTTGACTTGCCCTTCAATCGCAAACATATCTCTGCCGTTCTTGCCGGAAATCTATCCGTCCAGCTTAGCCGAAGCCATCACATCCATTTCATACTTAACCCATTCTATCAGTCGAAAGCCATTCAAGGACTCTATGACATCAAATCAGTCTTTCTCTTGATTGCTATGTTGAGATGGGCTTCCGATAATGATAAATGGAGCATTGTGGTTAAAGGCAGCAACATCTTCAACGAGGGATTCTCTACAAAATCAGTACAAGGCAATCAAGACTACCACATGAACATCAAGCAAGATTGGGCATCTGCCTCCATCTCCATCATCTATAAGATAGGCAAGTACAAGGAGAAGAGAACCAAGAACGTAGATACTTCCAGAATGGGAGTAAACTAGCGAATTTCTTAAAAAAAACGTCAGTAAACAAGCGTACTTTCTTAAAAAATCGTCTACAAACTGCTCTTTTTTCTGATAAAAGTAGTATCTTTGCACCATAATTGCATTTTAACTATAAGACGACAATGAAAATAACAATTATCGGAGCAGGTGCTATGGGCGGTGCCATGGCTGAAGGACTCTTGCAGAGCGAGAAGTTCACTCCATCAGATATTACGGTATCTGACCACAACCAACCAGTATTGGATCACTTCGCAAGCGAAGGAGCCAGCGTAACTCTCGACAACCAGTTGGCTTGCCATGGCGCAGACATCATCTGTGTGGTAGTAAAACCTTGGTGCGTAGAGAAGACATTAAAGGGAATCAAGGATGCACTCAACTACAAGAGTCAGAAACTCGTAGTGGTAGCAGCCGGTGTGCCATCAGCCAACATCAAGGAGTGGTTAGACAAAGATGGTATCACCCCAACCTTCTTCCTCGTGATGCCAAACATCGCCATCGCCTACAAACAGTCGATGACCTTCATCACTCCTATAGATGCATCTGCCACAGAAATCCAGCAGATTACAGAAATCTTCGATGAATTGGGCGAAAGCCTCATCATGGAAGAACGTCTCTTCCCAGCAGCTACCGCTATGTCGTGTGCCATCGCTTACGCCATGCGCTATGTAAGAGCCAATGTAGAAGGCGGCGTAGAGATGGGCTTCAAGGCAAAGGATGCCCAGAAGATTGTCTTGCAGACCATCAAGGGTGCCGTAGAGCTGCTTCAGGAAACTGGCGAACACCCAGAGGCTGCCATTGATAAAGTAACAACTCCTGGCGGCTGCACCATCAAGGGCTTGAATACCATGGAACAAGGCGGCTTTACCAGCGCAGTGATCAATGGTTTATTGGCAGGAAAAAAATAAGAAAATGATACAATGAATGCTGCACAGATTACTTTATTTGTGCAGCATTTTCGTTTTTATAAGCACAAAGAGTTTTAAAAACGTAAGTTTTTTGAGCCGTTTTAAATATTTTTCGTATCTTTGCGCTTACATTTCGAAATTGCCCATCAGCAACTGTTCGATGTATTATCAAAGCAAACAATAAAAAGAATATTTTATGGACGAAGCAATCAAACAAATCGGTGAAAGGCTGAAAGGTCTCCGCGAGGTTCTCAATATTCCTGCCGAGGAAATTGCAGAACTGTGCGAAATCAGTCTTGATCATTACCTCAAGATAGAATCCGGTGAGGCGGATCCTTCTGTTTATCGCCTGTCAAAAATCTCTAAGCGATACGGCATCGACCTTGACGTGCTGCTCTTCGGCGAGGAACCTCGCATGAAGGGATACTACGTTACCCGCAAGGGACAGGGACCGGAGATTGACCGCAACAACCAGTATAAATACCAGAGCCTTGCCGTAGGATTCAAGGATAGAAAGGTGAATCCGTTCATGGTACAGGTTGATCCGTTGCCAGGCGACAAGAAACCGAACAAGAACGGACACGACGGACAAGAATATGATTATGTGATAGAGGGACAGCTCGAAGTAACCATCGAAGAGAAGGTGATGGTGCTGAATCCGGGCGACAGCATCTACTTCGACAGTAGAAAGTCGCATTGTTTCCGCTCACTCAACAATGAGCCAGCCAAGTTCCTTTGTATAATTATCTAGAAGAGTAACTATGATCGAGAGATTTCTAAAACAGACAAAATTTACTTCAGAGCAAGACTTCAAGGAGCATCTGGAGTTTATCATACCAGAAGATTTCAACTTTGCCTACGACGTGATGGACGAATGGGCAAAGATCAAACCAGACCACGTGGCGCTGCTTTGGGCAAGTGAACGTGGCGAAGAAATCCGTTTTACATACAAGGACCTGAAGGAGCAGAGCGACAAGGCTGCTGCTTACTTCCAGAGTCTCGGCATCGGTCACGATGATAAGGTGATGCTCATTCTGAAGCGTCACTATCAGTGGTGGCTCGCCATGCTCGGTCTCCACAAGTTGGGTGCCGTAGCCATCCCTGCCACCCACATGCTTACCAAGCACGACATCGTTTACCGCAACAATGCAGCAAGCGTGAAGGCGATTATCTGCTGCGGCGATGATTACGTGGTAGAGCAGGTTAATCAGGCAATGCCAGAGAGTCCGACTGTCAAGACTTTGATCAGTATCGGTCCGGATATCCCGGAAGGTTTCCACGACTGGATGAAGGAATGGAACGAATGTGCTCCTTTTGTTCGCCCAGAACATGTAAACTCTAATGAGGATACCCTGCTGATGTACTTCACATCGGGAACCACTGGCGAGCCAAAGATGGTGGCACACGATCACCTCTATGCCCTCGGTCATCTGACCACGGGTGTATATTGGCATAATCTCCACGAGAATTCCATCCACCTTACCGTAGCCGATACCGGTTGGGGCAAGGCTGTATGGGGTAAGCTCTACGGACAATGGTTTGCCGGAGCCACCGTCTTCGTCTTCGATCACGAGAAGTTTACAGCGGATAAGATCATGCGCCAGATTGAGAAGTATCACATCACCTCTTTCTGTGCCCCTCCTACTATCTACCGCTTCATGATTCAGGAAGATTTCTCTAAGTATGACCTCAGCAGTCTTGAATACTGCACCACTGCGGGCGAGGCTATGAACCCATCCGTGGCAGAGACCTTCCAGAAACTCACTGGTGTTCAGATTTATGAAGGCTTCGGACAGACTGAGACTACGATGACACTCGGAACCTTCCCTTGGATCAAACCCAAGCCAGGAAGCATGGGCAAGCCTAACCCACAATATGATGTTCACATCCTTCGCCCAGACATGACGGAATGCGAGGATGGTGAAAAGGGCGAGATTTGCATCCGCATCGGCGATGACAAGCCTATCGGCCTCTTCAAATATTACTATCGTGATGAAAAGCAGACCAAATCGGTTTGGCATGATGGTTACTATCACACGGGCGATATGGCTTGGCGTGATGAGGAAGGCTACTTCTGGTTTGAGGGCAGAATCGACGATGTGATCAAGAGTTCGGGTTACCGTATCGGTCCTTTCGAGGTAGAGAATGCCCTGATGACTCACCCTGCCGTAGTAGAGTGCGCCATCACCGGTGTTCCAGACCCAATCCGCGGTATGGTAATCAAGGCAACCGTCGTACTGAAGGATGAATACAAGAGTATGGCGGGCCCTGACCTCATCAAGAAGTTGCAGGATCATGTGAAGCATGAGACTGCTCCTTATAAATATCCTCGCATCATCGAATTCGTCGATGAACTGCCAAAGACCATCTCCGGCAAGATTCGAAGAGTAGAGATTCGAGAAAAAGACAATAAAAAATAAAAAAGAATGCGCTGGGAGGGCAGGTTTTGTTTCCTGCCCTCACCCAGTATGTCAACATAAAAGAATTTATGAGACGAATAGTAGTAAAGGTGGGCAGCAACGTACTGACCCGAGAGGATGGACATTTGAACGTAACAAGAATGTCGGCTTTGGTAGACCAACTGGCTTGGTTGAGAAGGCACGACTACGAGGTGATCCTCGTATCTTCTGGTGCCGTAATGGCAGGAAGAGGCGAGCTTCAGGTAGACCACCAGCTGGACAGTGTAGAACAGCGACAGTTGTTCTCTTCGGTAGGTCAAGGCAAGCTGATTAGATTGTATTACGACTTGTTCAGAGAATACAACATCAAGGTGGGACAAGTATTGACCATGAAGGAAAATTTCCTCGCCAAGGAACAATACCAGAACCAAAAGGCTTGTATGGAACTGATGTTGGAGAACGGCGTGCTCCCTATCGTGAATGAGAACGATACCGTGTGCCTCACCGAATTGATGTTCACCGATAATGACGAGTTGTCAGGCTTGATAGCCAGGATGCTGAATGCCGATGCCTTAGTTTTACTTTCCAATGTGGATGGCATCTACAATGGCGACCCTTCCCTACCGACCTCCCGCATCATCCCTTCGGTATATTACGACCGAGACGTGAGCGAGTATGTGAGCGACGAGAAGAGTAGCCATGGTAGAGGCGGCATGATTTCCAAGTTAAAGACCGCCCAGGATGTAGCCAATGCCGGCATCAAGGTAATCATCGCCAACGGCAATACGCCAAACATCCTCATCAACCTGAAGGAGCATCCGATGGAGACCCTTCATACTGAGTTTGTGGCAAGACCGCTAAACAAGTAAAATCATTAGGGATAAGAAATACAGAAACCTAAAAAAGCAGCAAGCCTATTTATAGACTTTGCTGCTTTTCGTTTTCATTATGAATAGTTGATACGTTATTCTAATACCAATACATGGCTGGTTCCATCTGTCTGGCTGAATACATTCAAGCCGACTTTCATCAGATAGTCACCGCTGTACTGCTTGCCATTGCACTCCAAATCAGACTCCTTTCCAGGCATCAGATTACAAGGCAGCCATCAGAAAGCGAGCCAAAGGCCTCACCACTTTTGATGCAGCCATCAACCGACTATGCAATGTGATAGGCTAATAAATGGCAGAAAGTTGAGGAACAGCCCCAACTTTCTGCTATATTCTTTTGCACATACTGCTTAAACTAGCCAGAAAATATGGTTGCTTAAGTAAGAGAATGTGGTTGCTTTAGCTTACGCAATATATAAGAGAATAAGGAACGTTCTTCATAGAACTATCCTTTGACTTTTAAAGATAAGCAAGAGGGCTGTTGCAGACAAACTTAAAAAGCACAGAAGCAAGGCAAAAAGAAAATTTTTCCTTTAAATTTCTGGGTTTTATTTTGCTATTTCAAGAATTATCCTTACCTTTGCAGTTGGAATCGAATCACACTATTGTGAGGACTTCCATATTTTTGATGGTTAAATTAGCGTTTGCTATTCGGTCATGCAAATTGGAACGTAGGAAATTTCAAAAAGAGCATTAGAAACGACAGATAGTGAACGTCCGCTATATCGTGGGCGTTACTTGTTGTTCTAATCAGCTTTTCCTACGGCTGCAATTTGGACAAGTTTCGTCCACGTGTTTGTATCCGTAGGTTATGTAGAACGATGGCTTCGCAATCTATCCAGTCAACTAATTTAATAACATTAAAAGCTTAGCTATCGGCATAACGGGCAAATTTTATGAAAAAGTTACATTTTTCTCTTTTGGCGATTCTTTTCGCCTTGTTTGCAATGGTGTCCTTCACTGCTTGTTCTTCAGATGACGAAGACACGCCTTCCCCAGAAGATGTCCAGACAAACATCATTGGAATGTGGCAACCTACACATGTAACAGGCTATGACTGGGATGAAAATGACAAGCCTGCTAAAGTAGATCAGGACATAGACATTGATGATGCTATCTCTTTCGAATTCAAGCAAGGTGGCACTTTCAATGAGTATATTTGGACTGGAAACAAATGGAAAATAGAGTGTTCCGGAGAAGCCTATACTATCTCAGGCAACAAATTAACTACATACGAAAAAGATGGCATCAACGTTTTAGATGTGTATACCATACAGAGTATTAATTCGACAACTATGGTTTTAAAATACAATCTGGATGGCAACGCCTCATATCCTAGTACTATCACATTCAAGAAGATTATATAATCAAAAGATAGCATCATAAATGGCAGAAAATTGAGAATGTTCCTCAATTTTCTGCCATTTTCTTTTGCCCATTCAAGAAATAGTTGTATCTTTGCCATTACATAAAAGTTGTAACACTAAAGATGTAATGGCGTATGAAACTAAGAAACAAGAAATTAGCAAATCCTTTCATCTACCAAGGTTATGAAAGTCCCGAGTATTTCTGCGACAGAGAAGTGGAAACAAAGACTTTGATATCGCACCTGAAGAATGGAAGAAACGTTACCCTCATTTCTCCTCGAAGACTAGGAAAAACTGGGCTTATCAAGAACACTTTCCATCATCTGGAAAAAGATGAGAAGGATTCCGCATGCCTATACCTCGACATATTCGCTACCAAGAACTTGCACGACTTTGTGGAACAATTTGGAGTAATGGTTATCAATGACATCGTCCGCAAGAACACCTCATTCATAGAGAAAACCATCGCCTTCTTCAGTGCCTTGCGCCCTGTACTCAGCATGGATCCATTAACTGGTGAACCTAGCGTATCTATCACAATAGAGCCATCCCAAGAGGACATCACTATCCGCAGCATCTTCAACTATCTAAACGAGAGTGGGAAAGAGGTATATATCGCCATCGATGAGTTTCAGCAGATTGCAGAATATCCGGAGAAAGGCACAGAGGCATTGCTACGTTCTTATATCCAGTTTGCCCAACATGTGCATTTCATCTTCTCTGGCAGCAAGCATCATCTGATGGCTGAGATATTCGGCTCGCCGAAACATCCATTTTACCAAAGCACTGAGATGATGGGACTTAAACCATTGAGAAACGATGTTTATTATGAGTTTTGCCAAAACTTCTTCAAGCAGAAAGGTGGCAACTTATCAAAAGAAACCTTCGACTACATCTATCAACAATTCGAGGGCCACACATGGTATATCCAATGCATCATGAATCGCCTCTATGAAACCGAAATACAAGTTGATAGTATCAAGCAAGTAAATGCAGCAATTCTTTCAGTACTCGAAGGTAGAGAACCACAGTTTGAGAATATGGTACAGTTCTTCACAGAGAACCAGTTCTCGCTTCTGAAAGCTATAGCCAAGGATAGCATTGTTGCCCAGCCTACCTCTGGCAAGTTCATCAAGGAGCACAAGCTGAGTGGAGCCAGCAGCGTAAAGGCTGCCCTCAAAATCTTGGAAGACAAGGAATTAGTATATAGGACTAATGAAGGATACGTCATCTACGACAGATTCATGGATCTGTGGTTAAAGAGAATATAAACAAAAAAATGTGCTTAAAACGTGCGGAATGTGCTTAAAAAAGACACATT
>ULOH01008575.1_pt1 | contig 20905 bp, 17 predicted proteins | sample 1952421 | NCBI WGS metagenome assembly ULOH01 (sample SAMEA4835599, study PRJEB28245) | human gut metagenome | biome: gut microbiome; material: fecal sample | place: Denmark | collected 2008
ATAAAGCAGCATATATTCAAGGCTTTTGCCCTTACAGGGCGCAGGGGGGGGACAACGCCCTAATACCCAGGGTGTTGCCCTGGGCTAGGAGCTTTTGGGCCTTCAGCCCGTGCTTGAACCACATGCAAAAGTTCAATGATTTACTTCTTAACCAGGCATTTTATACTCATGTCTAAGCTTCCAGATAGTTCATCATATCCTCCAATGTATCGAAGTTCTTGACATTCCCCCTCTTTACATCCATAATAGCCTCCAACAAATCGCCCTCATACACTTGTGGTCTAGTATGCTTCTTATCATCCATAAAACGAACCAAACGTACATAGCCAGAGCGACAAACCTTCGACTTTTCCTTCTTGGAACAATCAAAAGCGTTCTTAAAATCTATAGTAATCTGCTTCATAATTATTTGGACTTTAAATTAAACATCTATTTTAATACTATCGTTGCATTTATTCTTTTCTCTTCACCCAAACCTTATGGCTGCCGCGGCCTAGTGAATCTATCGGTGAAGTCTTGTCATTTGTCAGCTCCTTCAGTTCCATAGAGGCAGCAGTACGGCTCAGGTTGTTGATGGAGGCATAATCGCCTAGGGTGAGAACTCCGTTCTTCTCTATCACCTCCAGGGCTCGGGCGATGCGTTCTTCCTTGGAATACAGCTGCTTACGGATAACCTTTACGCCACCCATATCACGCTCCAGGTCACGATCAGTTTCACGCTTCACATCCTTGATAAACTCAGGGGACGCCTTGAAGTTGATGTCTTTCACTCCCACCTTGCGGTACGTCATCTTATCATCTGGATTCAGAATTTCCCTAGGCTTCTCATCCTCGAAAGCGAGGGAGAGGGAGAAGGTGCCGAAACCTTCCAGATTCACGTTGTAACCCATGGAGAGCATGTCTGTCAGCATATCAACCACATCAGTCAATACAGCCTCCGTGGTACTTTCCGAAATACCGCGATGGTAGTTCTGCATCATCTTGACGAACTCTTTTCGGGATAGTGTACGGTTGGTCACCATCTTGGGATAAACTCTGCGCTTGCCTTCATCACGCAAATCATTCAACTCTTGCAACTTGTACTTAGCCATATCAGTTTCCTTTCTTATTAAGATTGTTATCACTCCTTATTGCAGCAGCCTTTGCATCCTACAGTATTTATGATCATACCTAAGAAGAAAAGACCACAAACCTAGGAAGAAAAGTATTTAATCCTAGGAGAAATCTCCGTTCACCGACGCCGAATGTCCGTTCAGCGTCGATGAACGGCGGTTCAACGTCGCTGAATGTCGGTTCAACGTCGGTGAACGAAGATTTCTACCTTGCAAAGATACAACTTTATCAGATATAAAACAAGACTTTTCCTGAATATCTTTACTTTTCCGGCCATAATTCTTCGTTTTTTGAGCTTATTTCTTTGCGTATCCCAAATAATTGTGTTAACTTTGTAGTCAGATTGCAAACCAAAGGTCAAAGGATTGCAAACCAAAGACAAAGAAAAAGACTAAGATTAGACATTCTTATGAGTATGAAGATATTAGCAACCAGCGACTGGCATCTGGGCAACCTGTTTCACGGCAACGACCGTCTGCCGGAACACAAGCATTTCCTAAAATGGCTCCTGGAACAAATCGCTGAACAAAAGCCCGATGCTCTCCTCATCGCAGGAGACATCTTTGATAACGGAAATCCATCGGCAGCGGCACAGACCGTTTATTACGAGTTTCTTGCCGATGCTACACAACTGTGCCCGAACATGCAGGTCATCATTACCGCCGGCAACCACGATTCCGCCAGCCGACTGGAGGCTCCCCGTCCGCTGCTCACCAGATACCACGTGGAAATAAGAGGAAACGTAAGGAAAATCTGGAAGCAGGGAGAAAGCGAGGACGATGATAAAACCGGCGGACATTGGATCTATTCCTTCGATGACCTCATCATCCCCGTAACCAACGAGGAAGGAGAAGAAGTCATCATCCTCGCCGTACCTTTCCTTAGAAGCGATGTGGTGCAGAACGCCAGCTACTCGCAGGGAGTCAACGACTTTCTGAGAGAACTGACGGCTGAGGCTCGAAAGAAATACCCGGGCAGGAAGTGCATCATGATGGCACACATGTACGCCAAGGGTTCGGACATCGCCAAAAAGGATGCGAGCGAGAAAATCATCATCGGCGGACAGGAGGAAGTGGACCTGGAAGGATGGAACGAACATCCCGACTATATGACTTGCGGACACATCCACAAACGGCAACATATCTGGAACACCGACTGGGCAAGATATACGGGAAGTATCCTCCCGATGTCGTTTGCCGAGAAAGACTACACCCACGGTATCGACCTCATCACCATAGAACACGGAGAAGAGGAGGAAGGAAAGGAAACCGGCAAGAGCAAGGAATGGAAAGTAGATTTCCTGGAATACAAGCCTCAGCACGCCCTCCGCATCCTGCCCGAAGATGAGGAAGAACTGACCTTCAAGAAATGGCAGAAGCTCATCAATTCTGAACTTTCAGAGAGAACAGACGGCGAACTGAGCGACCATTTCGACTACGTGATGCTGAAGGTGAAACAGGAGAAACTGAACAGTGATGACATCAAGGAACTGGAGAAACTCGTCAACGAAAAGGATGCCGTGCTCTGCAAAATCCAGCGCATCATCCCGCAACTGGACCTCTCCACCATTCAGGGTTCCCAGCACATCACCAGCATAGAAGACATCATCAACCGTCCTCCGCTCGACACGCTGAAAGAAGCCTTCGCCATCAGACACAACGCTCCGATGAACGAAAGACAGGAGAAAATGTTATCCGATTTATTAACGACATCATCATTATGAAATTCCTACAACTCGAAATACTCAACCTCGCTTCGCTTGACAAACAGGGAGGCGAGGTCATCAACTTTGAAGAAGGTGCCTTAGGCGAGAGCACCATCTTCAGCATCGTAGGTCCGACGGGAAGTGGCAAGTCTACCCTACTCGACGCCATCTGCCTTGCTCTCTACAACCGCGCCCCTCGCTACCCCAGGAAGAAAGGCGACAAGAACCAGAACATCGAGATTTTCGGAGCTGCCGATGCCAGCGAAAGTAACCGTCTGGCTCCTACCGACAGCCGAAACATCCTGACACGTGGCAAGAAAGAGGGCTACAGCAAACTCACCTTCCTTGCCAACAACGGCAGCATCTACCGCGCAGAATGGCACGTCAGATTCCAGAGAGTGCGCTACGAGAACGCCAAGACTGCGCTCTATAAAATCACGAGAAACGGAGAAGAGATAACAGAGGAAACTGCCGACTGGAACGAGCTGCCGAACATCATCGGACTCGACTACGACCAGTTTCTCCGTACCGTACTCATCGCCCAAGGCTCGTTTGCCAACTTCCTGACAGCAAAGGAAAACGAGCGGTACGAACTCCTGGAAAAACTCATCGGATGCGAGGAAACTTATACGAACATCGCTACTGAAATCAAGAAGGCGAAAGACCAGGCGACGGATGCCTACAACCAAATGGCGGCATCGGTGGAAGCCGTAAAACAGAACCTGCTGAACGATGAAGAACTCGCCCAACTGAAGGAGGAAATCGACCGCTTGGAAAAGGCTGAGAAGGAACTCGACAGCCAGTTGCAAGCCATCTCGAAAGACCTGCAATGGTTTGAGGAAAACGATAAGCAAATCAAGCAAATCGCTATCTACCAGACTGATATGGAGCAAGCAGCTGATGCCATTAAAGCGATGCGAGCCCAGATTCTCCGTCTGCAGTTGCACGATGAAGTACAGCCAGCCGTCAACCAGCTGCAGGAAGTAGAGCGACAGACGCAAAGCATCCACGAGCAGGAAGAAAACATTCTGAAAGCGGAAGCAAACATAAAAAGTCAAGAGTCTGCCATCAGCGAAAGCGAGAAAACTCTCGCCAGTCTGAAGGAAGCAGTCGGCAAGGCACAGGAACAGCTGGAAAAGGCGCTGCCAGTCATCGCTGAAGCAAGAGCGCTGAAAACAAAAATGGAAGCGGCAATGCCGAATCTGAAAGAAAAGAAAGAGGCATTGGAGTTGGCGCAGAAAGAGAATCTAACTGCCCTGAATGACGTGGAGGAAAACGCCCGAAACATCCAAAAATGGGAAGCAGAAACGGAGAAAGCAAACCTTGCCCTCAAAGCGACACAGGAAGAGATTGCCAAGCAGAAACAGGTTCTTCACGAAGCGACGCAAGCCGCTGAACAGGCTTGGGAGACGGAAAGAAATAAGACTGCCGAACAGAATATAGAGGAACTGCAGAACAGCAAGACTGTAGCTGACAGGAAACTGCAGGATGTCCAGCAAGCCATCAAGGTTGTGGCTCATCTCGATGCTGCCACAGCAGAAAAGCAGAAGAATGAGGAGCGCATCCTGGTCTTGGGCAAGAGAAATGCGGAGATAGATGAGGCGCTGGGCAAGTTGACCATCGAGGCATTGGAGAAAGAGACCCTGACGCTGAGAAATGCCTATACCCTCATGGTGAGTGAGAAATGGGAGATTCATCGTGCCAACCTGACCGAAGGCAAACCTTGTCCGCTCTGCGGCAGCACGACCCATCCTTATCATACCGACAACAGACAGTTTGAGGAAGCCACCACGGAACTCTCGCAACTTCTGAAAGTCAAGGAGGATCTGCTGAAACTGCAGCAGAAAGAGGAGAAGGATCTTTCCGGCGAGAGAAAACAGAACGACGGCGAAGTACAGACGCTCCAGAAACAACAGGAAAAGCTCTTGGGAGAAATAGCAACTTACGAAGAGGATTGGAAGGCGCTCATTGCCCAGTATCCAAAGATTCCGAAGGCAGAGGCAGAACTGAAATTGCTCTTGCCTATCTATGAAAACAAGGCGAAAGATGCGAGCAGCAAACTGAGCCTCTTTAACAAGATTCAGAAAGAGATAGAACGGCTGACCCAACTCAAGGACAAGGCTGTAAAGGATGAAGCTGCGTATGAAAGCAAGGCTTCAACAATACAGAATGAAGTCCAGGAAAACACTTCAACCTGCACCACAAAACTGGCTGAGCAGAAAGCACTTACCATCAACCTCATCTCACAGCAAAAGAGCAAGGAGGAGGCTTACGGGAAAGCCCTTCAGGCATGGAATAGTACCAAGAAGGAAATGGAGGAATGGCAGGAGAAATATAAGCAGATTCTGAATGGCGAAGAACCAAACGCGGCTGAACAAAGACTGACAGCAGCAAAGGATGAGGCTACGAAAGCAGCAGATAACCAGAACGAGAATATCAACAAACTGAAGGCTGAACTCGCCAACAGTAAAGGTTCGCATCAAACCATACTGTCTCAGAACAAAACGATGAAAGAGAATCTGCAAACGAAGGAAAAGGAACTCGACTTTTGGATTGAGGAATATAACAAGCAGCTTGAAGAAAAGAGCATCGAAGGAAAAGACTCCGAGGAGGAAGGCATCGAGGAAAGAAGTATCGAACCAAGCCTCATCGACCGAAATACCATCCGAGAGATGCTTCACTCTGCCGAAGACTGGAACGCTATCCGACGGGAAAAGGACGAAAAAGAGAAGGCTGTGGCCTCAACAACTGCTCTTTACCAGAGTGCAGAAAAGGCGCATCAGCAGCATTTGGAACATCAGCCTGCCCAAACCCGTGATGCTCTCCTAGCCATTCAGCAGGAGTATCAGGAAAGAAGCCAGCGCAACGAACTGATTGCTGCCAACGCCAGGATGCAGAACCATCAGGAAGCCGTGAAGCAGTTGGGCGACAAGGCTGAGGCTCTGCAACTCGTAACACAGGAAAAGGACGACTGGACAGCCATCACAGATGCCATCGGAGCAGACGGAAAGACGCTGCGCAAGATAGCCCAATGCTATACGCTCAGTTTCCTGATAGCGCACGCCAACCAGGAAATCAGAAAGTTCAACAGCCGTTACGAACTGCAGCAGGTAAAGCATTCGCTGGGCATCCGAGTCATCGACCACGACCGTGCCGACGATATCCGAGACACCACCTCCCTATCAGGTGGCGAAACCTTCATCGTGAGTCTGGGTCTCGCCTTGGGCCTGTCGGCGTTGTCCTCCCGCAACATCTCCTTCGAGAACCTGTTCATCGATGAAGGCTTCGGAACCCTCGACCCCGATACCTTAGCCACCGTCATCGACTCCCTCGCCATGCTGCAAAGTTCGCAAGGCAAGAAGGTGGGCGTCATCAGTCATACCGACACGATGAGCGAGCGCATCACCACCCAGATAAGGATTATCAAGAATGGCAACTCCGGCAGCAGCCATATCGAGATCTATCCTTAACCCATCGCAATTACACCTTAAATTATATAGTAATTACACCTTATTTATCCCTATCAGCGCCAAGGATGGCGACAACGTGGTGAACAAGAGCGATGTGATTCGTCCTCACCATAACAAAAGAAAGGGTGTGCCATAAGTCCATGACACACCCTTTCTTTTGTTTCCATTGAATATTAAACCCTGTTTCCCTCTTTTGGGAATACTACGGTTGGCTTGAAGGTCTTAGCCTCCTCAAAGTCCATCAGGGCATAAGCGATGATGATGACGGTATCGCCCACCTGCACTTTGCGGGCTGCAGCACCGTTCAGGCAGATACAACCGCTGCCACGCTCACCCTTGATAATATAGGTCTCCAAGCGCTCACCATTGTTGTTGTCTACAATCTGAACCTTCTCGCCTGCTATCAGATTAGCAGCGTCCATCAAGTCCTCATCGATGGTGATGCTACCCATATAATTCAGGTTAGCCTCAGTTACGGTCACACAATGGAGCTTACTCTTCAATACTTCTATCTGCATTGTTCTGTTATTACTTGATCTGTTACGGATTAAACTTAATAAAGAATATCTATCGAGGAATTATCCCTTATACTTGATATGGTCGATGAGACGGATAGGAGTCTTACCGCAATAAACGGTGATGCACCCTACCACATAGGCACTATCCTCCCATGAAGAAACATCCTGCAGGCTGTCGCCATCCACAATCTGGAAATACTCTACCTCCAGACCCTCTACAGCATTGATGCCGGCAACCACCTTATCATGAGTTTCCTGTACGGTATGAGTCTTGGCATACTCCACACTCTCCTTCAGGGCCTTATAGATGTTTGGCGCAATGGCACGCTCATCAGGAGCCAGCAAAGTATTACGGCTGCTCTTAGCCAAACCGTCCTCATCACGGACAATAGGGCACTCCACAATCTGCACATCGCTGTTGATGTACTTCACGAGCTGCTTGATGACAGCAATCTGCTGCCAATCCTTCTCACCGAAATAAGCACGAGTTGGTCGAACGATATAGAAAAGACGGCTCACTACCTGACATACACCATTGAAATGACCCGGGCGCTTGGCACCCTCCATCACGGTAGAAACAGGTGGAAACTCAAAGTGGCGTGTATCTGGTGTAGGATACATCTCCTTCACCGATGGTGCAAACACATAGTCAGCACCACAAGCCTCCAAGAGCTTGCAGTCAGCATCGAGGGTACGAGGATAGCGATCCAAGTCACCCTGATCATTAAACTGTGTAGGATTCAGGAACACAGAAACCACAGTCACGCCATTTTCCTTCACACTGCGCTTAACAAGAGAGGCGTGACCCTCATGCAGCGCACCCATAGTTGGCACAAGGCCGATTTCCTTTCCCTCCTTACGACACATGAAGAGTTCGTTCTGGAGGTCAACAATCTTATTGAATACTTTCATCGTCATAATCTGTTTTCGGGTGCAAAATAACAACTTTTTTCTCAAATGAGAAAGAAAAAACCTAAAAATATGCGAATTAATGCCGAAAATAATGAATTTCGGAGAAAAAAATGCCCCTATTTGAAGTTTTTTTTGTACCTTTGCACGTAATTCGTAAGAATAAAATTTAATTTTTATGGCAAAAAAAGTATTATTTATCAATCAGGAGATCGACCCATACGTAGCCGAGTCTCACATGTCAATCATGGGACGCGAACTGCCTCAGAAGATGCAGGAAGCAGGTTTTGAGATCCGCACCTTCATGCCTAAGTGGGGCACCATCAACGAGCGTCGCGGACAATTGCACGAGGTCATTCGCCTGTCTGGTATGAACCTTATCATAGATGATACAGACCATCCGCTGATCATCAAGGTTGCATCTATACCAACAACACGACAGCAGATTTATTTCATCGATAATGACGACTATTTCAAGAGCCGCCAGATGGGCACCGATGAAAACGGAAAGGAATATGCCGACAACGGAGAAAGAGCTATCTTCTTCGCACGTGGCGTATTGGAAACCGTGAAGAAGCTCCGCTGGCAGCCTGATGTGATTGTCTGCCAGGGTTGGGCTAGCGCAGTAGTGCCATTCTATGTAAAGACAGCCTACAGCGAAGAGCCTTCATTTGCAGAATCAAAGGTGATTACCGCTCTCTATACCAACGAACTCAAGGGTGAACTGGGTACCAACTTCAAACGTTGCGTTGCCTTCCGCGATGCCAAGTCAGAACTGCTCGACAGCTATCAGGACGACTTCAACTTCATTGAGCTCGGCAAACTTGCCATCGACTATAGCGACGGTGTGGTAGAAGGTGAAGAAGAAGCTAACCAGATTCTCTTTGATTATGCGAAGGAGAAGAACAAGCCTGTACTGGCTTATCCGGGAGAAGATATCCAGGAGCCATACGCAGACTTCATCAACAAGGTTTGTCCTGACGCAGAATAAAATTCCGACAACAGAGACACATACATACAACAAGGATAATGAAAATTTTAAGACTCTTAACAGTATTAGTAATAGCAGCGCTTACTTTCGCTGCATGTGATGACACCACCGAGGAAATCGGTGGTAGCATCACTAACGATATTGACAACATCAACATCACTAGCGCAGTATTTCCTGTAGCTACAAAGTCTATGGTTTCAGGTGCCGTATTGAGCCGCAACAACAGCGGTCTCATCGGTAAGATGAAAGACCCGGAAACCGGCAACTATGTAAAGGGTGACTACATGACCCAGTTGAGCGTATTGCCTACTTTCTCTATAGATACACTCGATTACATCAAGCAGGCAAACAAAGGTTCTATCGAAGCAGACTCATGCTACCTCCTGGTTTCATACAATGCCAGCTACGGCGATACTATCGCCCCAATGAAGGTGACAGCCTATGAGATGACAAAGCCGATGGCAGAAGATAAGGAGTATTACTCTGATTATGATGTCTTCAAGGAAGGCTGGGTAAGCGAAAACAACCAGCATTGGAGCAGTAATTACAACTTGAGCAATACATCAGATGTCAAGAACTTCAAGATTTACTTGAATAAGAAGTATGAGAAAGATGGTAAGACATACAAGAACTATGGTTCTTACATCATGCAAACATACGCAGAACATCCTGAGTACTTCAAGACCAACTACAAGTTCCTGCACAACGTCTGCCCTGGCTTCTTCATCAAGAATGTAGGCGGTACGGGTAACATGGCTAAGATCTGGAATACAGAGCTTATCTTCTACTGGACCCGCCACAAGACCATCAAGGCAAAGGACGGCGTTACAGACAGTATAGCTGTAGGCATCGGATACAACCGTTTCGATGGTACAGAAGAGGTATTGCAGCTCAACAAGATTGAGAACGATACCACGAACTTGGAGGAGTTGGCAAGTCAGCAGAACTGTACTTACCTCAAGTCGCCAGCAGGTATCTTCACCGAGGTTACCCTCCCTATCGAAGATATCATGAAGGGACATGAGAAGGATACGCTCAACACAGCTACCATCTCTTTCCCACGGCTCAACAATGACAACGAAGACAACCCATACAACTTTGCTACACCAAGCACCATCCTGATGGTTCAGAAAGACAGTTTGCAGTCGTTCTTCGAAAAGAGCAAGTTGGCAGATAGCCGTACTTCTTATACCACAAGCTACAGCAGTACAGGTACTTATAAGAATGCCTATACATTCCAGAATATCGCCAACCTGGTTTCTGCCATGTATAAGAACAAGGGCAAGGGAGAAAACTGGAATAAAGTAGTACTGGTTCCTGTAAACATCATCACAACCGCACAGGGACATACTACCGTCATCTCCAAGATTAATCACGATATGTCACTCGCTTCTACCCGACTGAAAAGAGGTGTAATAACCACCGACAGCAACGGCAAGGAGACAAGTCCTATACAGATAAAGGTGATTTACAGTAAGTTTAAAGAAAAAGAATAAGCATTCATAACGCAAAGTAAAAAAGGAAACAAAACATGGCAGATAATTTTTTGGAGCGTCATCGCGAAGAATACGAAATACGCAAGGCTGCATGGCTCAAGAAGAAGAAACTATTCATGAAGTCAGGCAAGAAACAGAAGCCCCAGACACAGATGCCACGTCCTGAAGACGAAGCGTTATAAACACGAAAAAATATTCAGAATCCTGAGAAAGAGGGTGTATCATAAAGCATTTGAATGTTTATGATACACCCTTTTAACTTTGCCAGTTAATCCTTAAAAAACGCCGCATAAGTACGATAAAAGCCATTTAACACAAAATAAAACAAAATTAATTTGGAGTTTACCCATTTTTTTTATATCTTTGCATTGTAAATTAAAAGTATTAAATATTAAACAGACAAAAAGCAATAAAATAAAAATAATCAAGATATTACTCTCATAAAGAATTCGTTTTTAAGTTTAAACAAAAAGTCTAAAGTTAGATGTTAGTAATATAAGTCCCCGTAGTAACCGTGAGGCTACTGCGGGGACGCTTTTTCAATTTATAGTATATAGAAACAAAAAGGGCAAGACCAGAGATGACCTTGCCCAATCTATTTTTATAACTCTTTATCTATATTATAAGATTCTACCTGTAAGAGAGAACTTCAAAACAGGATAAACCTTTAAATATAAACATCAGACTACAGAACTTAATCTACTACCGTAAACTTGGCATATTTCAGCAGAAGCTGTTTGGTGCCAGAATGAACGAACTCCACCGTAGCCTTAGTATTCTCACCAGTACCTTCAATCTTCAATACCGTTCCCCGTCCAAAACGCTGATGTTCAATCTTCATTCCCTCCTGCAAACCGCAAGAAGAACTGCCAGCAGATGATGCTGCAGAAGAAGAAACTGATGCTGCAGAAGATCCTGTACTGCGAGAAGCAGGATGAGAAGAATGCGTCTCCATGTAACGTTTAGCTGCATTCAGCGCTCTAACAGACTTGAAATTACCTTCAGAGAGAGATGAGCGTCCGGAAACAGACGAGCGTCCGGAAGTATGTGAAGTCTCCGGTTCATCATCAAAGAGAGAAGGCTTAGGATCTGCTACAAACTGCGATGCTACCGGTTTGGAATTCTGATACCTGCTACTGTATCTAGGCTGCTCAGCATCCTCCCACGGTATGCGAGAACGTTGCGCTCTCGCCCACTCCGGCTGGTCAGACATCGAATCAGCTCTGGAGCCAAACAAGCTTCCACCAGCCTCATCCAGGCTATCAATCAACTTGCCGTCAATCTCATCGATAAACCGACTCGGATTATCAAACTCCATCTTGCCATATCGCCAGCGGTTCTTGGCGTTCGTCAGGATACAATGTTTCTCAGCTCGAGTAATGGCAACGTAAAGCAATCTCCGTTCCTCCTCCAGTTCTCTGAGCGAAGCAGCAGAAAGCGGACTTGGGAAGATATTCTCTTCCAAACCAACCACGAATACCGTAGGAAACTCCAGACCCTTGGCAGCATGAACCGTCATCAGAGAAACACGAGGTTCATCCTTATCACCATCGCTGTCAGCATCGGTAAGCAGAGCCACATCCTGCAGATAATCCTGCAGGAAGAGTTCATCAAACCTACCCTCTTCACGGCGTTCCTCCACAAAAGCCGACATACCGCTCAAGAATTCCTCCAGGTTCTCCTGACGTGCCAGATCATCGGCATCCTTGCCCGACATGATATCCTGACTGATGCCACTCTCCTTGATAATGGCATCACCCAATTCATAGACATCCGTAGTTTGAGCCCGTTCGATAAACGAAGAAATTAGCAATCTGAAAGTTTCCAGCTTGTTCATCGTACCCTTGGTAACCGCCAGTCCATACCGCTCAGGGGCACCGATTACCTCCCAGAAACTCACCTGGTTCTGATGGGCACAGTCAGCAATCTTCAGCACCGTAGTAGCACCGATTCCACGAGCCGGATAGTTGATAATACGCTTGATAGCCTCTTCATCATCCGGATTCGCCACCAGACGGAAATATGCAATAATATCCTTAATTTCCTTGCGCTGGTAGAAACTCAGTCCGCCATAAATGCGATAAGGAATACCCTGCTTTCTGAACTCCTCCTCGAAGCTGCGGCTCTGGGCATTGGTACGATAGAGAATGGCAAAATCACTATACTGGCAGCCATCCTCGCGCCGGATACGCTTCACGTCCTTCGCCACAATCGCCGCCTCTTCCTTGTCGCTGTAAGCAGGCTTATACTGAATCTTCTCACCCTTCGCATTCTCGCTGAACACATCCTTAGGAATCTGGTTGCGGTTATGCTTGATCAGACTGTTAGCCGCCTCAACGATGGTCTGGGTAGAGCGGTAGTTCTGTTCCAGTTTGAAGAGACGCGTGCCCTGAAACTGGCGCTGATAGTTGAGAATATTATCGATATTGGCACCACGGAAACTATAGATACTCTGCGAGTCATCACCCACGGCACAAACACGCTGCTTCTCCTGACAGAGTTGCATGACGATAGACATCTGAACGTGATTGGTATCCTGATACTCATCCACCAGGACATAATCGAAGCGGGCGGCATATTTGTGGCGAATATCCTCATGTTCCCTGAAGAGCTGATAGGTAAGTGTCAGCAAATCATCGAAATCCATGGCATTGGCCTGCTTGCAGCGCTGCACGTAAGCCACGAAAATCTTACCAACCTCAGGCATCTGCGCACGCTTGTTCTGCTCGAAGATAGCCGCATCGCTGTCATAAGCCGCAGCACTCATCAGGTTGTTCTTCGCCATCGAAATCTTGGCATGAACGGCAGCAGGCTTATACTTCTTATCATCCAGCCCCATCTCCTTCACTATCGCCTTGATCAGCGAGCGCGAGTCACTTTCGTCATAAATGGTAAAGTTGTTGTTGAAGCCGATATGCTCAGCCTCCGCTCTCAGGATTCGGGAGAAGATGCTGTGGAAGGTACCCATATAGAGATGCTGGGCGAGGTCATTTCCCACCAGTTTTCCGATACGTTCCTTCATCTCTCTTGCCGCCTTGTTGGTAAAGGTGAGCGCCATGATGCTCCAGGGTTTCATGCCCTGGCTCAGGAGATAAGCTATCTTATAAGTAAGCACACGCGTTTTACCCGAACCTGCACCGGCTATCACCAGCGAAGGTCCGTCAATATATTCTACCGCAGCACGCTGCGCTTCGTTCAAGTCGTTCAGTAAATCCATTAATCAATATTTACCAGATTTTTCACTCTTCATTCTTCACTTCCCCCTATATCCTCCCACAGCCGTGCCCGGGTCGAAATCTTCGCCCTCACGAGGGAAGGTAGGGATAAATCTCATCTGATGTTCTATCTGTCGCTGGCGCTTCTTCATATAAGCGCTAGGATGCAGCGAACTGAATTTGCGCGGATTAGGAAGTGTAGCTGCTATCAGCGCACACTCGCCACGAAACAGATCTTTCGCTTTCTTGTCGAAATGATATTCTGCAACCGCATCCACACCATAGATACCCGGTCCCATCTCAATGCTGTTGAGATAAACCTCCATGATGCGCTGCTTGCTCCACATCATTTCGATGAGGAAGGTAAAGTAGACTTCAAATCCCTTGCGGGTCCATGAACGGCCAGGCCACAGGAAGACATTCTTAGCAGTCTGCTGACTGATGGTACTGGCTCCATGCACCTTTCCACCACGTGCATTATTCTTCGCCGCACTCTCGATGGCATTGAAGTCGAAACCGTGATGCTTCAGGAATCTCGCATCTTCGCTCGCCATCACCGCCACAGGCATGTGAGGCGAAATCTTATCCATCGAAATCCAATGATGATGCAGGGTAATACTCTCTCCATCAGCTACTTGCTGGAAGCATCGAATAAACATCAGAGGAGTGACATACACAGGAATGAACCTATATGCCACTACAGCAAGAATGGTGGTACTGAAAAACAGCACCACCACCCATTTTACTATATTCTTGATTTTCTTCAAAATCATCTATTTAGTTTTTCCCTCCCGGGAGCATGAAAGTTATTACTTCAATGTACCGTTGTTGGCTGCGTTAACCATAGCCTGGCTAGCATACATGTAAACCTCTACACGACGGTTCTGGGCACAAGCAGCAGTAGTATTAACAACAGGGTTAGCAGAACCCAAACCCTGAACATTCTTTACCTGACGGCTTGTAACACCGCAAGAAGCGAGATAGTTGTAAACTGCCTCAGCACGCTTCTGGCTCAATGGCAAGTTGATACCATCATTACCTGTAGCATCGGTATAACCCTGGATAGAAACCTCGCAGTCGGTATTGTTCTTCAATACACCGGCAAACTGAGCCAAATCAGTCTTTGCGCTACTGCTGAGAGTAGAACCATTAGTTGGGAAGAGGATACCAGAAGCAAATGTTACCTTAACGGCAGACAAGCCATTGGCATCTGTTACAGTCTCAACCTGTGCATTCTTCACCTGTTCAGCCTCAGCCTTTACCTTATCCATGTGTTTTCCTATGAGGTTACCAGCACCGCCACCAACAGCTGCACCGATAGCAGCACCTACGAGAGCACCGGTACCACGATGGCTATTGTTGAGCAATCCACCTACGAGAGCACCCAGAGCTGCACCAGAACCGGCACCTACAGCTGTACCTGTCTTCTGATTGGTTCCACAACTTGAAAAAAGCAAGCACAAAGAGAGGCCTGCAACTGCAAAATTAGTCTTTTTCATTTTAAAATCTCCTATATTTATGTTATTTAATTGCAAAGATAACTCTTTTTTCTCCATAATGGAGAGTTTTCTAATATTTTTTTGTATTTTTGCATGCAAATTTAAGGGTATTTGTCGAAATAGAGCTAGGAAATCACCTATTTGGGGGTGGAAAATCCCTAAAAGTCGGATTTCAGACACCAGCAGACAGATGAACTGCCGTCAGCAGATGATGAAGGCTCAAGCTTATACCTTAATATATATATAACAGAAGAAATAAAAAACAAAATAAATAGAATAAAGCAATATGGCTAAAGAACTCAAGAATTTAACCAAGCGCGCTGACAACTACAGTCAGTGGTACAATGATTTGGTAGTAAAGGCTGATCTCGCTGAGTTGTCACCAGTTCGTGGTTGTATGATTATCAAACCATACGGTTACGCTATCTGGGAGAAGATGCAGCAACAGCTCGACAAGATGTTTAAGCAGACAGGTGTACAGAACGCATACTTCCCTCTCCTCATCCCGAAGAGTTTCTTCTCTCGTGAGGCTGAGCACGTGGCAGGTTTCGCCAAGGAGTGTGCCGTAGTTACCCACTACCGCCTCCGTTCTACAGAGGATGGCAAAGAGGTTGAGGTTGATCCTAACGCAAAGCTCGATGAGGAGCTCATCATCCGTCCTACTTCTGAGACCATCATCTGGAACACCTATAAGAACTGGATCCATTCATGGCGTGATCTCCCTATCCTCTGCAACCAGTGGTGTAACGTAATGCGTTGGGAGATGCGTACCCGTCCGTTCCTCCGTACTTCTGAGTTCCTCTGGCAGGAGGGTCATACCGCTCATGCCACTAAGGAAGAGGCTGAGGCAAAGGCTCAGGAGATGCTCAAGGTTTACGCTGAGTTTGCTGAAAACTACATGGGTGTTCCTGTATTGCAGGGTGTGAAGAGTGAGACTGAGCGTTTCGCAGGTGCTCTCAACACTTATACCATTGAGGCAATGATGCAGGATGGCAAGGCTCTCCAGAGTGGTACTTCTCACTTCCTGGGTCAGAACTTCGCCAAGAGTTTCGATGTTACCTACTTGAACAAGGAGAACAAGCCTGAGTACGTATGGGCTACTTCATGGGGTGTTTCTACCCGACTGATGGGTGCCCTCATCATGGTTCACAGCGATGATAACGGTCTCGTATTGCCTCCAAAGCTGGCTCCTATCCAGGTGGTTATCGTTCCTATCAACAAGGGCGATGAGCAGTTGGCTCAGATTACTGCTAAGTTGCAGCCTGTCATCGACCAGCTCCGCGAGTTGGGCATCACTGTGAAGTATGATGACAACCCTGCCAAGCGTCCTGGCTTCAAGTTCGCTGACTATGAGTTGAAGGGTGTTCCTGTTCGTCTGGCTATGGGTGGCCGTGACTTGGAGAACAACACCATCGAGATTATGCGCCGTGATACCTTGGAGAAGGAGAACGTAAGCTTCGACGGTATCGTTGAGCGCGTAAAGAATATGCTGGAAGACATCCAGAAGAATATCTTCGAGAAGGCTCGTGCTTACCGTGATGCTCACGTTTATGAGTGCGACAACTACGAGGAGTTCAAGAAGCGTGTGAAGGACGGTGGTTTCTTCCTCTGCCATTGGGACGGTACAGCCGAGACCGAGGCTAAGATTAAGGAAGAGACTCAGGCTACCATCCGCTGCGTGCCTTTCGCTTACGAGCAGACTCCAGGTGTAGATATGGTAAGCGGCAAGCCAGCTGTAGCCCGTGTCATCATCGCAAGAAGCTATTAATCATCCCTGGTGTCGGGAGTTCATCCTGACACCATAATATATTTAATATGAGGCAGTTGATACTATACATCCTTTTTCTGGTATCCATGGTCTTCTCAGGCTATGGAGAGGTATCTGCTGCCCCTATTTCTTTTACTCCCGAGGATTCTTATACCGAAGATGCAAGCCATAAGAAAGATGGTTTGGCGAAGGTTGAGTATGACAAGAGCCAGCCTGAGGCACAGCTTGAAAACGCCTCACAGCTTGCTTACCGAATCTGTAGCAGCCGTCCGCAGCGCTTATTGCCAAGTGGCAACATGCACAACAGTCAGACTGCCAGTAGATTGCTTACAAATAGAATCCGTTATTTATCATCCCTTTTATCAGCTATAGAAGGTGTCATAGAGCCTTTCCGACAGGAAACTGCCCCAATCCACTTTGATGTCGCCTGCAAGTATTATGTCATTTGCCTGCGACATCTGCTCTGTTAGTGCTTATTCTTTTCTCTTTTTAAAATTTCATATAGGTTTATCGCATCTTTCCTAAGATTTGCGATAAGACTGGTTACACCCCTATTCAAAACAAAAAACAGTTCAATATATATTATTTTTCAAGAATTAAGAATAAGCAAATAACAGTATAAAATTATGGCAAAGATTAATCATTTAGAGATGGGGGCTGATGTTTTGGCACTCCAGGATGTACAGGTAAAGAAAGGTTTCATGGGTTTGACTGTCAAGCTCATCTATCAACCTACCAACAGTGTGATTAAGATAAAAGAGAAAGAATATTCTGTAGAGGATGGAAGAAAGCTTGAGAACATCCTCAGTGCAGCCCCTAAGGATGTAGAAACAGCGATCAGCAAATTCCCTGTTTCTGCCATCAGCATGGGTAATATGAAGTTACAGGCTTGCATCTCTGACGACCACCAGTTTGTTGCCACACAGCTCCTTGCCTTCAAGGATTTCAGTTACAAGCCGGTTACAGAGATGAAGACCTATACAGGAAAGACAGCCGAAGCTTTCGCTCAGTTGTTTTAGTTATATCACAGTTTCGGGACAGGGGACAGAACAAATCCTCTGTCCCTCTTTTATTTTATAGATATAGGATGAAATCTCGGTTCATTCCCTCTTCCCAATTACGGTAATGCTTAGGCGACAGACCGGTATGTTTCTTGAAGAAGGTTCCGAAGGCTGAAGCATTGGGAAAACTGAGTTCATTGGCTATCTGCTGTATCGTCTTCGTGGTGTTCTTCATCAGGTAGATACTGCGACGGATCATCGCCTTGAAAAGCAACTGCTGGACCGTCTGACCGCAAACCGACTTGACCAGTACCGACAGATATTTCGGTGTAAGACAGAGTTCGTCTGCATAGAAAGCCACACTGCGCTCACGCATATAGTTCTTCTCTATCAGCAGCACCAGCGACTCAAAGATGGCTATCTTCCGCTCCATCTCCTTGCCGGCAGCCTTGAACGATGCCGAGAAGATGCTGCACAAACGATACGTAACAGCCATCAGTAACAGTTTCTGCTCATGCACACAATAGGCATCCAGTTCACCACTCTTCTCTTTTTCCAGCTCCAGTTTCCTCAGCATCAGGGCATAGGAAGTGAGCATATCCTCATAGCCCGTCGTCCTGACATGGCAGGGTTTGGGATAAATCGTAGCATAAAGACGCATGGTAACCACGGTATTGCCCAACATGTGACGAATCTGTTCAGCACGGTAAAAAAGAAGGGTATATTTGAGGTTCTTGCCCGTTTCCTGCACATGAAACATCACTCCTTTGGAGAGGAAAACGGTCTCACCCTCAGATGCAACAAAGGATGTTCCGTCTACACAGAAACGGAACATCCCCTGATGACAGATTACGATTCCGACATAGTCGGAGTAGAAAGGCTGCATCAACAGCTGAGGAAACTCATGAGCCTCATATATGATGATATTATCTGTTATTTTCATGATGAATATGGGTCTGTTATCTTCAGATTTAACTGCGAAGATAACAAAAATATCCATTCATCAGATGAGCAGCCTGTATCTTTTATGATATTTTAGCACTCCCCTACCTTCTTCCCAGGGATTTCACATCTACATTCTTCAGCAGATATTCGCGCGTCAGTTCCCTGATATTGCGCTTGCGCCAAGGGAGAACGAGCATCAGTCCGGCACACAGCAGACAGCCGTAGAAGGTCCAGCCTGCCATCTCCTTGATGCTCACCAGCGTGGCCTGTACCTGTACCTTTCCCTTCGTACTCATGGCAGCCATGTTCTGTGCCTCGGTTACACTCTTGCCCTGATATTGCATGCCTCTCACCGTCTGGTCGTAAGTCTTCGCCGTCTCGATGTTCGTGCGGTCGTAATCCTGGGCAAAGCGGGTTACATAATACTGCTGTCTGTGCTGAAGCACATTGGTATAGAGCGCAGAGCCGATGCAAGGGGCAATGACCATACGAACGGTAAGCATGATGCAAACCCAGGTTGACATGAAGCGGTAAGGCATGCGCTGGTTGGCTATCGTGGAGATGAGCGAATAGAGCAGCATCATTCCTGTAGAACGGATAATGATAGGCCATTTCATACGTTCATACATGCCGTCGTTCTGTACCTCGAAATACATGTACAGCGCATAGGCTCCGATAAAGAGAAAACCCAGACAGTACATCCACTTCAGGTGAACATTCTTGGCTCGGGCAATGACGGCGAATATCAGTCCCACGGTGTAGCCCACCATCACCCAGTTGCCTAGCGTGGCGTTCTGCCAGTTATCTATCTTCATACTCACATTGGTGAACACGTTGACAAACATGGCACTCGAATTGCAGACCATCAGCAGGAAGAAGAGCAGGATGCCGTAGTTGATGACCCTGAGCTGGAACACCTCCATGATGAAATAAGGTGAACGCCTCGTCTTCTCCAGATAGATGAACAGAGCGGTAAAGATAAGACAAACCACCGAAGAGAAACGGATGGTAGGATCATCAAACCAGTCGAGTGTCTTACCGAAAACCATGACATAAGCAAACGAACAGAGCATGATACTGAACACCGTAACATTGCCAAACTTCGACATCGTTATCGGGAACTTAGGCATCGGATACTTATGATAAGGCATGGTGAAGAACACGATGATGATGCCCGCCAGCATGAATGCCATCATGAAATGATAAACATACTGCCACTCATAGGCATAGGCAAGCCATGCCGTTAGCCAGGTTCCCAACTGTCCGATAATCATGAAGAAGAGATAGATGACCGGCTGCGACACCATCTTCTCCGAATCTACCGCATCCCATGCTTCCTCGGTAGTAGGCTCGCATCCCGGCGTGATATTCCTCGTAGCCTCTATTCCGAAACCATATCTGATGAGCACGAAGAGATGCGCCATCAGCAGCGTCTGACGGACAAAACCCATCAGCAGACTGCACAGTCCGAGTATGAACAGCGAGTCGGTCTGGGCACACACGAAACTGAGGATAAAGAGAATGGAGAAGCCCACGATACACATCATCTTCTCTCTACGGATGCACACCAGTTCATAGAAGAACGGCGAGAAAGCCGCCATTCCTATCGAGGTGCAGAAGCCCGCAAAGGCGATGTATTCCGACTGGATGCCGAGCCCGCTCATCATCTCGCCGCTGTTGGCAGAATAGACGCCACTCATCGTAATCATCGGCACGAAGAGGATGATCATGAAGATGATGCCGAGCGGTTTGGGCACCCAATCATAAAACGGATAATTCTTATATTCTTCTTCCATATATTACTTCATTTCCATCTAGCTGTTTTTTACTTTCTCTCAGCCTTGACAACCACCATCATGCCGGCAGCAAGATGCTCATTATCCTCTTTGCTGAGGTTGTTGAAATCGATTCTTACAGGCACACGCTGCTGAATCTTGACAAAGTTGCCAGCCGAATTGTCTGTAGGTACCAGCGAATATTTCGAACCGGTAGCACCAGAAATGGCGGTCACCGTACCCTCAAACTCCTTGTTACTGATGGCATCTACGGTCATACGCACCTTCTGTCCTACATAGAGATTCTCTATCTGGGTTTCCTTATAGTTGGCAATCACCCATTTGTTGTTTGTTGGAATGATGTAGGTAATGGTGGTTCCTGCATTCACCATCTGTCCCTCCTCGATAGAGCGGCGACCCAGTTTACCATCACAAGGGGCCACAACCACACAGTAAGAGAGATTCAGCTTTGCCATCTCTACGGCAGCCTCGGCACGCTC
>ULOH01039615.1_pt1 | contig 20394 bp, 19 predicted proteins | sample 1952421 | NCBI WGS metagenome assembly ULOH01 (sample SAMEA4835599, study PRJEB28245) | human gut metagenome | biome: gut microbiome; material: fecal sample | place: Denmark | collected 2008
CGCCGACCTCTGGGTCTCCGAAATGAGAAAACTCCTCCCCGAAGTCGTCTCCATCTATCACAATGTCCAAAGCCACAAAGGCAATGCCATCCTCGGAAAAGAGATCCATCACCTCTGGGGCAAAAAGACCCTGACCTCTTCCCTTTGCGGCCTCGCCTTCGAAGTCTCCCCCTTCTCCTTCTTTCAGGTACACAAACCGCAAGCCGAGCTCCTCTATGAAAAAGCCCTCGCCTATGCCGACCTCCACGGCGGAGAGACCGTAATCGACGCCTACTGCGGGACAGGTACCATCTCCCTCTGCCTCGCCCAAAAAGCCGGACGCGTCATCGGCATCGAGATCGTGAAAGAAGCCATCGAAGACGCGAAGAAAAACGCCGCCTTCAACCACATAGAAAACGCCGAATTCTACGCCGCTGATGCCGGAGAATTCATGCCAAAGCTCTACCAAGAAGGTCTTCGCCCCGACGTCATCGTCATGGACCCCGTCCGCGCCGGATGCAGCGAGACCGTCCTATCCGCTGCGGCCGGCATGCAGCCCTCACGCATCGTCTACGTCTCCTGCAACGTGGCGACCTTCGCCCGCGATGCGAAGATCCTCGCCGGACTTGGCTACACAGTGAAGGAAGTCACACCCGTCGACATGTTCCCCCAGACCATGCACGTTGAGACGGTATGTTTATTGTCCAAACTTAATACAAAGCAGCATATCGAGGTAGAACTGAACATGGACGAGTTGGACTTGACCTCTGCGGAAAGCAAAGCTACCTATGATGAAATAAAGGAGTATGTGCTGAAGCATACCGGCTTAAAAGTCAGTCACCTCTATATCGCCCAAGTAAAGAGAAAACATGGTATTATTGAACGTGCTAACTACAATCTCCCTAAAAATGAGGATGCCAAGCAGCCGGTCTGCCCGCCCGAAAAGGAAAAGGCAATTACGGAAGCATTGAAGTTCTTTGGGATGATTTAAGCTCATGTTGCGACGAAGTTGGTTGCGAGAATGGACAAAATGATTTTCCTCGAATTTGATACTCCTCGACGATCCTGTAAAGTGTCTGAGAGCCGTAACCCTGTATAAAAATTAATAGATAGGACAAGGCGGGTAAGCACACTAAATTCTTATCCGCCTTTGTCATAACATAAGGATGTATGGAGACGAACTGAACAAGCACTTCTTGCATAAGTGTACAAAATCAGAAATGCCTAATTTTCGTAGCACCGTTTATTCTAAAAGTGATCTTTTCATTTTAAACCCTCAAAATTAGATTAGGACTTGACCAATGCAAGACGAGCACCAGCTATTGAAATCATGCGCTGAGCATATTTTCGATTTCCGATCGTATCCAGATTGCACCAACAATTATTTCCGCAACTCCACCACCATCCGTTCATTCTAAGCTTGGTGATAAGCTTTTTTCCGGATCCGTGGAAAAAGTTAGTTCGAGACCTCTTCTGCCATTCTGGCTCTTGGGTCTATCAGCCTTGTCATAATTTGGCTTTACGGCAACAGAAGCGTTATCAACTACTCTTTCTATTTCGCAGGGTTGAACACGATACATAGGGGCAGAATCCTTTACCGCCATTCTCCCAATATAAATACTCATATTATCTTCGTAATACTTTGCCCAACCCATTTCGTTGTCCTCCTTTGTCCTGTCTGCTGTTATATAGGGAGGACTTCTTCAATACTTGACATTTCTTTGCAAAAATAAAAGCCCCGATAATTCAGGGCTCTTATCTTATTAAGCTTTATGACAGCAAGGGCATATTGTTCGGAGTTTCCCACTATCAACAGACATATTAACCACATTTTTATATTGGTATAAGCTGTCCCACTCAAAGAAGCTTTCTTGAGATACGGCCTGCATTTTCTGAAGCGTTGCAGACGAAACGTCATATCCCATATAAACATACTCGTGCCTACACTCAGGATTAGGACATTTTGTCTTAGTAAGTATTAGCTGATTACAGTTATCGCAAACAAGCCTGCTATCAGCCTTTCTCATGACACCGCCACAATTTGGGCATGTATCTTTTTTGAGCCTCAGAATCTGCTGATACAATATGTTTTGCAACCTACGAAATGAATTGATGTCAAACATAGTAAGTGGCAGCAATGAAATTATTTGCCCACTTTCTTTTGCGTACACAGCGATTTTTTGCTCGCTTTCATTGCAAACAGGGAGTGCAATGATAATCTGATTTTCAGGATTATCTGCAAGATATTTCTGGGCAGTCTGCTCCATTGCACTTTTATATGCAGTCCTGTTTTCTGCTCCGAGTTCAACCGCTGTAGGAATAATGATAAAAGTTGATGTTAATGGTGCCGAATAAGAGCGTTGCGCTTGATCCAGTAAGCTTTTGAGTGCTGTATATTTACGCTTTTCTTCGCTTTGTTCTTTTCCTCGACTTCCTCTTGTCTTGAAAAGGCTGCAAAACGAATCCATATCATCACCAGAAATATCGTTAGGCCAGGTCAGGCTATGTCCATCATAAGAAACTCTGTGACTGATTGCACCCGCATGTATCGGGACATCAATTCCAGAAGGAACAACAATGGAACGAGGTTCAATATCCTTTAATGTCGCTTCGATAAGTCCATCATCGGTACAAACTATTTGCAGATCAATATTATCCGCTCTTCGCTGATAATAGCCATTCTCGATAAGTTCAAAGCCGATCACATGAGCAGAGTATCCACAAAGGGTTGCACAAAACTGCTGATAATCGTCGCAAATATCATCAAAGGCTATACAGCTTTCCTCATCAATAACCTTTGGCGCAATAACATGGTGGATTGTTCTCCAAAGCTTATAAATTACGCTGTAATACTTATCCATTGCAAGGATATTGGTTTCATTCAGAGGATTCAAGACTGCTTTGCTTTTCTTTAGGTAACGATACAGCTTTGTCTGACGCAGCGTACGATATCTTTTCAGTAGCGCATATGCCTGCTTTTGAAGTTTCTCGACCAGTTCCAAGCTTTTGGATCGATACTCGTCTCCTTTATTATCAGACGACATCAGCTCGGACACTGCTTTTTGAAAGCTAACATCAAAGCCAAAGCTTCCAGTTTGAACACTACTATTCATAATGCCACGCAGCTGATCTCTTTGGTCTCGGAGCTGCTTCTCTGTTTTTCTTAGAAAACTGAGTATTAGGTCAATAAGGGTTTTTACAACTCGGTTCTCATAGATTTGGTATTCATCGTCTTCCACTCTTGAAAACAGACGTGCAGGTTTTAAACCACTTGCAGTTTTGGCAAGCCAGTCCTCACTATGTGCCGCCAAATACGGAATTGACTCATATCCAATTCGCTTAACGGTCTCGATTGGCCGAACTTCGTTGACAGCCTTTAAGTGCGATTTCGGTTTCTCGCATATCGATTTAAAGGCATTGAATGCATCATTTATTTGTCCAAACACTTCAGAGAAGTCATGGACCTCAGTGCTTTGATCAACAGCATACAATTTGAGGGTTCCCAGCTGTATACTATCAATTTCATCGAACTCCATGTCTCGATACTCATACGAAAACTGCTCATAGGCTCGTGCATTTTTTGTCGTGAGAAGCTGAACAGAAGGACGAATCGAATATACATACCGTTCGCCATCCTGTCTGATAACCAGTTCAGCTTCCTCATTACATTCAATCTCGGTTGTATCAGGATTAATAATCGTTCCGTTATACACCAATTCGCATGGGCTCTCGGTTTTCTCTTTATGCAATTTTAGAACCGCCTTACAAGGAACGGTACGCAATACACTGCCCGGAGTAAGTACAGTTTTGTTCAGGGCTGAATGGTAATAAACCTTCATGTTATCTCAACTCTCTCAGTCTCTTTTCGAGCAATCTCTTTGTTTCGGGGTAATCAGATACAGCGTCTAAAAGCTCTTGCAGCGCTTCTTCATCATCGCTGTTAATTACCTTTCGCAGTATCTTAGTAGAAATCTGATAATCCAGCGCATTTTCCAACGTACCGCCAGCAGCAGTAAATACTCCGACAAAGTTTATTGTCTGCGTCACTATACGGTTGCCGAAGGACAAATCAAATTTTTCCATTAAAACTGCATCAAGAGCATCAAGTCGTTCGACGATAGCCTTTCTATACTTGTTGTTTGTAATTGCATCACTGAATAAGCTCTCGAGCTTCTCCGCAGAAATAAACTTTGTGCTTACCGGCGTATATTTTCCTTCAGAAACGCCTTTTCGATTAAGCGATACCACTTGGGCTCGATCATAAACTTTATCGCTGATTTCGAAGGTGGATTCATCACGGTTAGCAGTTCCAACAAACCAGATATTATCGGTTACCCTGATTTTGCGTCCGTCAATCAAATCTTTGGCTCCGGTCAACTGACCAAGTTTGTCAAGATATCCTATCAGGGTTTCTTTATCCTCATCCGATGTTTCAGCTTTCAAATCACCTTGTCTGATTCTCTCAATTTTCTCCCAAATAGCAAAAATTGTGGGTTCTTCTCTCTTCATTTTTGCCTTGACACTTTCAGGTAATTCCATTGGGAGTGTGCGCATATCAGAAGATACCAGCTCAATCAGCCACTTGCTGTGATCAGGCTCCTGAAGAATCGCCAAAAAGTCAGAGAAATAATACTCAATACGTGCAAGGTTCATCTCATCCAGAACAATAAAGGTCGGGATAGGCTGACACCGTTCCTTGCTGCTCTTGTACAACTCTATTGTGAAGCTTTTTGCGTTAAATTTCTTGTTGAAATCATTGTAATAGCCAAGAAGCTCGTTACGGTCTCTCCAGGAAGACTCAACAGGGATCAACCTATTGAAGCCAGAGATTGCCTCAGAGAAGATACGAGGCAAACTGGATTTACCTGTTCCTGACATACCTTGAAGAATAATCAGGCGGCTTACTGACATTCCTGCAAGGAAGGCTCGAATATCGTTGTCTGTATAATAAAGCCGTTCTTCAACAGGACGACTTCCGGCAAAGTTTTTAACATGAGATACTACTTCACCTAATGTTTTGAGTTCTGTGCGCTGTACCCTTTTAGAAACATCTGCTTTAAAATCATCTGATTCAGTTTCAGTATCGACCTTGGTGAGAGAAGGACAGGTATCACCAGTTCTACTCTCAAGTGCCGTCTTATGACTCTCCAGTTCCTGCAAAAGATGCTCATTTAAGGCATTTGTTGCCTCAACCTCTTGACGCACAATTTCAAGTTCTCTTCGAGCATTTTTAGCAGCAACGACTTCCTCACGATACTTATTTCTCTCCTGAATGAGTACCTCGTTTTCCTGCTCGAGCTTTTCTGCGCACTTAGCCTTATCCTCAAGTGCTGAGATGGCAGCGTCATCAGGATAACGTTCATAAATAGATGCTAATCTTTCGTATTTATCTCGCAGTTCCTGAAGTGCAGACACGATTTCATTCATCGACGCAATACGCATACTATTTTCAGGATCCTCGATTTCCGTTTTCACAGTATCCATGAGTACCTGAAGAGCCTCCAGTCTTTGCTGGAGTTCGTGATAGCGTTCCTTCAAAGCGGAATACTTGCTTCTTTCATCCTCAATTTCCGTCGTTAACGCTGCAATTTTTGCCGGATTGGCCGAATCATAGCGGCTCTTTCTTGCCTGAAGATCCTCTTTCAATTCTTCAAGAGTTTCTTTTTCATCTTCTACGAAACGCTGTTCTCTTTTAAGTTTTCTTTGAGTTTCCTGAAGTGCAGCCTCACGCTCAGCAATCTCTTGAAGCTGCTTTGAAAGGTCATCAATCTGAGTCTGCCATGCGGCTCTGGCTTCGTCTGAAGCCTGCTTCAATTTTTTCAGGCGTTCTTCATTAGCCGTCTTTCTTACGTTGGCCGCATATGCGTCAGCGCGACTCTTAACTGCTTCTGCTTCTTTTACCATAGCTGCAGCGTTATTATAGTCTGTTCGAATAGCTTCAAAATTTTTCTCTAGTTCATTCTTTTCCTTCTCAAGAATTTTACGCTTTTCCTCAAATGCCTTTTGAGCTTCTGATGCAGCCGCCTCAGCAGTATTTTTCTTTTCTTCAAAGTGTTCTATTTCACCATTTAACTGTTTAAGTAGTGACTCCTTCTTGGTCTCAAATTCAGCCTGACTGGTACTTGCGGCAACATCCTCAACCGTTACAGGTTTTGTTTCTACACCCGCTGGTGCAGGAGTAGCAATAGAATTGGCATTATTTTGATTGTTCCCAATTGGCTGTTTCTGCTGTTGTAGTCGCGTTTGCCTCTGGTTTTTTCTCTTTTTCTTCAACATTATCTCAATCCTCTCTAAATGCTTCCAGCAAGCTATTTATCAAGCTAAACGCATTTGCCATATAGTACTCATAATCCTGATTTGTAAAGCGATCATCTGTGTCATGAGACACCTTCCGCCTAATCTGGTTCAGCTTATCAATAAGCCTATAACGCTGATCTATATCAGGAAGTGAAAGGAAGCGATGCATCTTCGTATCGCGCAGGTGATATTCGATAATCAACATATTGATGAATTTTTCCATAATGCTGTTACCATAGGTCATGCTGATTCTTCCTACGATAGTCCTCAGGTACTTTTCTCTCACCCAGTGTAAGGTATCTTCATTCAGATGAGCATTTCTGCAAATTCGCTTCTTATATGCGACATATCCATATGTGTCAATGTCGTCAAATGCCTTCTGCTGAATCTGCACCAACCTTGATTGATCTATAGAACGGAAAAATGTATTGAATAATCCCTCGACCACACACCTTGCAAGATTGTTCACAATATTCTCTTTTTCAAGCAGACTGCACTGCCGTTGCATCAATGCATAGATGCGTTCCATATCCTCGTAAACATAGAGGAATCGAGAACGATACAGATTTAACAACGGCATTCTTTCGAGCACAAACACACGGAAGTCTTTTTCAGAATTCTTGTAGGATGGGCTCAGCTTACAGATTTCTTTATGTAAGAAATCCTGCATTACTTCACCATCTAAATAAGCATTTTCTGATTGCTCCATCCACTGCATTTGACGAAGGAAAAAGTTGTTATCAACTCCTCCAAAATCAAACGGGGATTCTGCTCTATAACCGCCAGGATATGCTGGGTCAATGATAATACGCATTCTCAGGAAGAGCTTGGTTGGCTTCTTGTTCAAAGCTCGGATAAACATATTCCCCTTAAGTGACTGTTGCTTTTTCTCGTCTTTTACTTCTTCAGCGGGGATATCCTCATCAAGTTTCTCGTCAAAGGAATCCAAGCTTGCAAAAAGGTCTACTGCTTCCTCCTGAGGTATTTCGCCTTCTTCGTAATCCTTCAAGGTTTTCAAATTTCTGAAGTATGCCCGGTAAGCATTTTTTAATTTTGAGTTTTTAACGGTAACCGTTTCAAAAGTTAACGCCTCATCACCCTCTGCCAGTAATTTCAACGGCAGCGGATTTCCTCGGAACAAGGATATCTGTCCAACATCACCCCGGAAAAAGTACGGAAGTACTTCCTTCTTGATTGCGTTAATAAACATATATCCATATTGAGATTCAGCTGAGGCTCTTTCACTAATCGAACCATCTAAATACTTTTCGCCGTCTTCAGTCAGTTTCCATGGCTTTCCAATTTCTCTTACCGCATATTCCTTGGCTTCCAAATGGCTCAGGATTTCCTCAATAAGACTTTCGGTTGCATTTAAGGTTTTAGAGATTCCGTTTGTGGATAATCCAAGGGAAATCAATTTCAGAACGGTCTCCTCGTATGCATCAAGGAAATTTTCCAGCGGGGGAGTAGCTTCGCACTCGATGGCTAAAACCGGGAGCGCTACATCAATTGCTTGAGCGTTTTTATCGAAAGGCCTCATATTTAGAATATCAACATTCACGGTAACAACCTCCTCCCTCAACAGCACAAATATCGTATAGACGTGAGAAACATGGTATCTGAATCAAGGTTTCCGCATCACCATATACAGCCAACTGTCTGATCGATCTACTAAAGGCAACGCACAATCGATTCGGCTTCTCCAGAAAACCAACTACTGGCTTTTTCCCGTCCCTTGGAGCATTCGAACGAACGCATGAAAGCAGAACATAATCAAATTCTTTTCCCTGAAAGGCATCTACAGTTCCAATTTCAATATTGGCCTTCTCCTCGTCATTAAGGAAACTGTCTGTATGACGTTTAAGCATCTGTGCCTGCGCAGCATAGAAGGTAATGATTCCAATGCTTGCGTCAGGATCTACATCAAGAATGTGGCGAATATCCTTGCCGATTACTTCAACCTCTGCCCATCTTATTTTTGAAACACCTGATGCTTCTGCTCCTCTGGAAATCGGAATATTGACAAAGGTTAAAGCTTTTCCATTATTGATATTGGAAGAGCTTTTACGATCATCAGCCGTAACACTTTTAGCTGTCTGGAGAATACCATCGTAGAATGATTCGCTGACAAAGCTACAGATTTCAGGATGCATTCTAAATTGCTTCGTTAACTGGATTGCTTTTGGCATTTGTCCTTTTGAGAACATTTCAAACAGTCTTTCAAACAAGCTCTTCTCAATCTCCGGAATATCCTTGAATTTAGGATCATCTGTGAGCAACTTCAAAACATCCGGCTCAAGCATATGCGGCAGCTGTTTATGGTCTCCGACAAGAATAATCTTGCGTCCCATTGACATCGGGATGAAGAGGTCAAGAGGGTTCGCTCTTGCAGCCTCATCAATGATCACCAAATCGTAAGTTTTATCCACATCCTCTCGAAGATCCATGCTCGCCTGACATGTAGCAGCGGTTGTCATTGAGTATTTCTGAACTATCATCTCATAGTCCTGTTCGAGCCTGTTCAGAAAATCACTGAGGATAAGTGATTTCTTACTTTCTATACTTGAAAGTGTTCTCAGATAATGCTTTGAGAAAGTGTTCGCAAGCTTAAGGATACACTCATTTACCGTGTCCTTATCCTTAGGATCAATAGTAACTTTATCCTTGCAAAATCTCTTGCGCAACATGTCTACAGCTTTAACATATTCGGAAAAATCCTCAGTGGAATAATCTTCATCGCATACTGCTTCAATTGCCAGTAGAATATCTTCAGCTATTCCGAGATCGTCATTAATACGAATATGTGCCGCTAAACGTCTTGCATTTCTCTCACCATCGTCCTCAAATGCTTCCGGTGTTATTCTCTGCGCCTCCAGCTTCTTGACAATGGGATCCTCATAATCATCATCCGATGTAGCTGCAAAAGCTGCTGCAATAATCGCTTTTGCTTCTGCAACAACATTCTTCGGGTACGGTATCTCAACGAAACTAAGATAACGATCTATTAGTGCGGCTGCTTTTTCAATCGATTCTCCAGCATTCTTATAAGAAAGGAACTCGTCATCCAGACTTCGCTTCTTCTCGACAAATTCAGGTGCCGCTTTGTCTTCAATCATTTCGGAAATCGTAGTCTTCAGACCTGAATACCAGTTTTCCAATGATTTCTGATACTGTTCTTTGCTGCTATCCTTTGTCCGCTTCGCGGTTTTTCTAAATGCAGGAATATCGCCCGGTAATGGGGTAGAGATTGCATTATCAACCGCCTCGTTTTGGAAGCTTGTAATCAGAATTTTAGGACTTCTGAGAGAGTGCTCGGGGTTCGCCTTCTGAAGACGTTTTTCCTCGGCTTCGAAAATTTCTCTGAATCTCTCGGCAATCGCTTTTATCACAGTTGTCTTTCCAGTTCCGGGAGGGCCCTGTATCAAAGCTATATCTGGAGTATTAATCGCCAGTTCCAGTGCTGCTGTCTGCTCAGGATTAAGATCATTCGCTCTTTTGAAGTTTCGTCTAAGCTCATCGGTTACGCCCTTGTGTGTGCCCCATGTATTCATGAGCTCAACACCGGAAGCACCGGCCTCTATAAGAGCAACTAAAGACTTAATCGGAGATCTATATTGCACCATGCGCTCTCTGGCAGCTAATCTACGTGCCATGATATATCGGTCACCAGCAGTATATAGCTTAAGAACGCCCTTGTTCGGAATCCGATCTGTATTATCTGAAGCTTCGAGAAATGTAGTAATTCTTTTCCCGTCAATTCTCTTGATCTGACCAACATCGATCTGGCGCTTACGTTTTGTGTGCTTTTCCAACTGTTCCGCAACGGTTTCAGGCTCAGAAGCACCAATTTCCTTTCCCTTTATAGAATCATTAAGTTCTTCACTTACAACGAACTCGTATGTAACACCACTGGGTTCAGCTCGAAACTCAAAAGACAAATAATGAATTTCGCCGAATTCTTCACTTTCGACATCCAATAGTTTTCTACTGAGCTCGTCGTATGCTTCCCAACGTGCAAAGTACGATACCGGATTAGATATTTTTTCGAGATCTGCAGACAGAGCATCATTTACCTCTGCCAGATCAGACATAGGAATAAACTTGATGTCCGGAGCTACAAAAATATCGACAGGGACATCATACTTCTCTTTAAGATAATTAACACTTTCAGCACGGATTCCGCTTGCTGTATTCTGTGCAATCAGGAATCTCTTGCCGCCAATAAAACGGAGGTTCGCCTTCTGCTTTTTCTTATTCTTATAGTTCAAGCAAAAGAGCGCTGGCATTCCTAACTGGTTCCAGATATATTCCTTGCTAAGCTTTTCTATAGAAAACTCTTCCAAAAGCTTATCTGTTACGATTATGCTTATTGGAGTCTTATATTCAGTTACTGAGCGGAAGGTATAGGTCTGAACCTCTAAACTTCCCGTTTCTGCACCCATGATCAGGAACATACATCTGTATGCATCCTCATGCTCACTTGCAAATAAAGCTGCCAGATAATCGTCTGTATAAGGGCTTACTTTACACAAAACGGTTCTATTATTAGTTACACCTTCACCATATTGACTCACAAGATACGTCCGTGCTTCATGTGATGCTTCAATACGAATCAAATTGCCTTCCCGGAAGTCTGCGGAAGCATCCTCATAATTCAGTTTTATTTTCAGCCTCATGGCTGAATAGATTTCTGATATCTTCACTGCGTTTCCTCCACAAATCTTGCCATTCGAATAAAGGAGTACTGTGTTCCTCCGACTTCGATAGTAACATTCATTTCAAAATAAATGGCATCGCCATTTTCAAGCAGAATAGCCTTATTATTGCCAACCTTATGGAATTCTCCAGTACGAAATCTTTTTACAACAATTCCATCCTTTGAGAACTCATTGTAAGCCCAATATCCCTTTGGATCCTTTGCAATCGTAAGATAGTTTTCTGCTGCTCTGGTCGCTTTTGACGGATCATCAGCTCTTAATACATACAGGCTTTTTATCTGATTTTTCCCTTCTCGGAGAATATAAGTATTAACAAGTTTTCCCTGAGTGCTTCCATCAATAGGTTTCCCATTTTTATAATCTTCACCCTCGCAGAGGATGTCATAAAAGTTAAGTCTTGCCTCCGGCTTTGAAGGAGCGTCACACCAAGGACATCCATCGTAAATACGTCCTGTCTTTCTTGGATAATGCCAAGCTCCGCATGAAGGGCATTTTATAACCTTATTGCTTGCTTCTAGCAATGCAAATTCGAACTCCTGCGCAGATGGCCTTGCCATGCGATTTCGTTTACCATCAACAAAGCATCTACGGAATAGTTTCTTGAGCTTATCTGTTAATACAATATCTGCCGGAAGCATATTGGTCGAATTCTCGTCTGTTACATAGTCGTATTTTCCAGCAAGTGCAGCTTCTTCATCTTCAGGAGAACCATCGAGGATTTCATCACTGATATAAGGATGACCTACACGAAGCAATTCAAACAGAATTACGGCCAACGAATAATTGTCTGATAAAACATCCGGATTCTTCTGACGACCGATTACCTCGGGAGCAATGTATCTTGGAGTGCCTAGGATGGCTGCGTTTCCTTTTCCTGCCACATAAATATTGTCGACATCAATCATCTTAATTGAAGCGCCCTTACCAATTTTTACGAGAATATTATTTCCGGATATGTCACAATATGATAGATTGCTTCTTTCGAGAGAACCAAAGGCTTTGGCAATGAGATATCCTAAAAAGATCCTTTCCCTGAAACCAAGTCCCTGATTATACCATTCCGAGAAGGAAAACTTTTTATCAGGAATGAGATAGGTATTAAGCGGGCGATGGTCTACCACTCGATCCATCACATACCCAACATAAGGTCTCTCTATAATCTCGTGAATGGTAACAAAATTAGGCGGAACCTTGACGTTTTTTATAAAACTCAGTCGTTCCAGTATATCTGAGTCAATAACCTCTGAGCCTGTAGGGTAGTAGAGCTTGATCATCATGCTACCGTTCGCTGTCTCATAGACAACGCCCTGTGCTCCATATCCTGCAAGCCTTCCCAGTTTATATTTATTTCCTTCTGCAGAAATAATGGTTTCACCGCTTAGGTTCTGCATTTTCCCATTCATACTTAACCACCCCTAACGTCCTGTCATCAGAGCTAAAATCAGAAATATCGACTACCAGCAGTTCCAGTTCCTCTTTCAGCTTTTCAGAAGGTGTATTCTCTTCAATCTCCCTAACCAATTCATACTCGCTGCCATCCTTTATTCCATTCGCAATACCATCAGTACACATAAATACAACATAAGGAATGTGCACATCTAAATGGATTTCTTTAATCCATATATCCTTAGGTTTCACGAAAGAGCTTAAACATCTTGTTTGATTTGCAAACAGCATTCCATCAGATGGTGATCCCACCTTGAAACCATTTGAAGTAACGACCAGCATCCCATCCCCAAGGGACATAAGGATCAGTTTGTTGCCAAACTTCATTGCAACTTTAAGTGTTGCACAGCAATCGTCCAAGAGCTCATCACTCAAAAGCTGTTTCCATTCAGCAATGAAATCTACCTGTATGTCTTCTAAATTGCACGCATTACTTTTGATAGCTTTAAACACATTCGAAGCAGCTGCTACAGCCGCTTTTGATCCAATTTCAGCTTTTGGGCAAGATCCAACGCCGTCAGATACTGCCAAAACGAAATCCTCTTCCATGAAAGAGTAAAGAACAGCATCCTGATTTGGCCTATTGGATAGTCTGTGTGAAACTCCGGTATCAGTGACAATGACAACGTGCAAATCTCCACGCTGTTCTTCCTTTGAAATCATATAACAATATCCTCGCCATCAATATCAAACATAGGGGCAACAACACTAATCTCATTCGGATTAATACTTGTCATTCTTGCTACAGTTGACATGGTAACCCATCTGAAAAACTTAGTTATTCCAGATGCATCTTTTGTTTTGATTACCGGGATCTCAGGATTATCAATGAAACTTTTTAGCATATCAATATCGGCATCTTCTCCGATGCCTAATGCCATGCGCTGACATTTTGAGGACCGTTCTCCGTTGTGCAGATCAACCAACGGCTCCCAATCGAAGTAGTTCTTTCTCCGATACATCTCTTCAGTACAATCTGTGGGCAAGCCATCACTGATCAGTACAATTGTCGGCGTATATGCTCGAGAGCTTACAACATTTCTGTCCTCAATCATTTCTCGAACCATTTCAAATGCCTGTCCCATCGGTGTGTTGCCTGCTGCACTAAGCTCAGTTAAAATAAGGCCCTCTATATCTGCAAGAGGTTGAAGGACTTTGACATCTCCACCGAATGCAATTACCGATAACTGAAATTTTCCTCTGATATCATCTGCCGCATTTAATGCGTTGAGCATCTCTCGAAGTGCCAAGTTAAGCTCATTGATTTTTTCTCCTCTCATACTTCCCGAGGTGTCTGCAAGCACAAAAATTGGCAGCGGACGTGGTTCTCTTGCAACATAACTATTTAATCCCATCTAAATGAACCTCTTTTCTCAGCTTATTAATAAAATCCTTTACCGAACGGCTCACGCTTGTTTCGTCTCGCCCATATTTTTTGGCAATATCTCTTTGTGAAGGAAGACTGCCTGTTGTTGTCCAAGCATCCATAATCTCTTTACTGATAAAAGAATACTGTCCACTTTGCTTCTCGGAAATTTGAGCACAAAGCCTAATTGTAATCATGTCCGAAAGCATGGGTCTTTGTCTTTGCTGTAATTCTTGGAATGCTCGCTCTATTGCAAGAAAGATTCCCTCGATTGTCTCTTTCTCATAAATTGGGGTGTCAGCTGTTGAGTCACCAGCTAATTGATCCCAAATACTTCCGTTTTCCCCGTCATCATTCACATACGAGTCGCTTGATACTTGCACACGGGCAATCTGCGCAAGCTCACGAACCTTTTCTACAGAAATCCCCATTGCTGAGGATAATTTCGAATATAGTGTTTCAACGGGAAGTCCCGCATCCATATTTGCTGTCAAGTGTATATATTTTCTCACTGCTCGCTTCTCTTCCTCGGTGATTCTTATGCCGTGAAATTTTTCTGTAAGCGCCTGTTTACCCATAATATGTTGATATTCAAGCTTCCAGGAAGCATTGAAATAATGAAGAAAATCACCCTTATCCTTACTATAATTGCTCAGACAACGGGTAGCAACCTCGGTGATTTCACGCCCGTATTCTTCATATTTCTGCTCGTTGACAGCCAATAGATAACAGTACAGATACTCAACCATCTTATAGGCTTCACGCTTAAAGGCTGTGTATTGTGTTTCTCCATCTAACTCAAACAGACATGATTCATTTATTAGTTTTTCGTGTTTTTCCTTATCGTATCGCATTCGGTCACCTGCATCACAATGACAGAAGTGCCTTCAGCATATTCTTTGCCTTATCCGGAGTTGAGCAATGAATCGTATTGGTGATAGAACTAAGGCAATACAATGGAGCCATATCGCATATCTTGGTATCAACCGCCTGCCCATCAACAAAGCTTGCCTGTCCATAAACGATATTATCTATCAAACACTCAAGAAAATTTTCTGCAAAGTTCAAAGCTATAAATAACACAACCAAAAGATCCTTGGGACCGTAAGTTACATCAGCGAGAATGTGGGCACCAGCATCAAGGTAATCGATAATCTGTCCCAGCAAAAGCTCATGCGTTGCTTTCGTTTCTTCGAATTCAGTATCGATAATTATGATGTCGAGTGTTGCACCAATGGCACCATTAATACTATTAAGTTCGGCACGAAAATTTGCTGTGTTTTTTTCGTAATGACCATACTGGTCTTTTTTTACCAAGAGAATTACTTTTATCTCATCATCTTGGGTCATTGTTTCAGCTAAGAATGAATTGATTGGATAGCGAACAGCCTTTCCGGAAACTGGAAGAGACTGGTCGTCGCTCGCATATACAGAAAGATCAACTCTTTCTTTCATTGGAATGTTGCAAATAACTGTTTTCTTCACCTTTATTTCCCCTTAATCACACGCTGTTATTTTAGATCTACTTCTATATAGCGAGGCAGACAGCAGAACTTGACATTTATTCTTTGATATTTATTTCAATAATATCGTCTAATGTGCATCCCTGTGCATTACAAATCTTCCCAATCAAAATATCAAAAGAAAGCAGAGGTATATAAGCTCCCGTCCCGCCGCAGCGACACGCACTTAAAACCACCACGGCAGCTCCAGCCAGAGGTTGTCCATCGCATCTTCCTCAATCTTTTTTGCTCTGCTCTCGCTCAGATTAAAGTAGATTGCAGTACCAATCAGCGGATGCTCCATATCATCTGTAAAGCCGTAGCGATAGAGCAGATAGGCTTGTTCTCGTTCTCCAATTCCGTCCAGGCCCTCATAGAGTTCACGCAAAGTTTCTTGCTCAATATAAATCTTCTCCGGTGACTTGGCAATCGGGTCCGCTATGGCTTCAATACGCAACAGCCGTTCATCACCGGGGCGAACATCATCCAGACAAATTCTCTGAAAGGCAAGCCCGCCTTTGGTATCGGTCATCCGCTGCTCATACTGAGAAAACGCATCCCGTATCAGGTCGCTCATAGCGTTTCGGATGGATGGTGCGGCATAAGTCAAAAACTTGATGCCCTTGCTGCCGTCAAAACGTAGAATAGCTTCCAACAGCCCGATGCAGCCCTCTTGTTCTAAAGCGTCCTTGTCAATACTGAGGTCACTTTCTGCAAGGTTCATGCCGAAAAAGACATCGTTGGCGGTTTTACGAATAAAGCCCAGATTGTTTGTCAGAAGAAGGTCACGGGCGTTCATATCCCCCTTCTGAGCCAGAGCGCAGAGCTGTTCATTGCTCCAGCTCTTCATCGTCCTGCTCCTGTGCTTCGGCTTGCTCCAAGGTGGTCTGCATAAATCCGGTCAATGCCTGACCGAGCTTGCTGAGTGCATCCTGATCTACTCCATCCATGCCGGACACACTACCGAGGATTGCCGCTGTTATCTGCTCCGGTGTGATTTGCGAATTTTCCATATCCTGTCCTTTGGTAAGCTCTGCAAACATCCGGTCAGCAGCTTCTTTGGTAAGGGTCTGCTGTACGGTAAAATCGTGTCCGATTTCCTTTTTAACTTCTTTGACTGTCGCCATAAACTGCGTTTCAATGGCGGTGAGGTCTGCCTAATAGGGCGCTGTACGCAAGCGGGCAATATCTTTTGCGGTCTGTGCCGCTGCATCGGTTTTTATGGTGCTTCTCGTCAGCGTGGCGAGAGTGGTATAAAGCTGATTTTGTGTAGCATATCCGGCAGCGATGGTGTCATTGAAATACTGCTCCAATATGTAGGTCAGTTCCCCAAAGCGGGGGCTTTCCAACAAACGGTTGACCACTTGTGTATTGACCTTGCCTGTATAGAGATTTCTTGCTGCCTGTGCGGACAAGCCAAGCTCGTTAATCTCGTAATTCTTTCTGTCGGGAACAGTAGTTACGCCCAAAATAAAGTCGGTGGACACATTGAACGCTCTGGCAATACGGATGATATTCTCATCACTGAGCTTGGTCCGTCTTGCCGGAGATAAAACGGCTGAGTGTGCTGTCTTTGCACCCAATTTTCGCCGCAAGCTCGGTTTGCGATACCTTGCGTCTTTTCATCAGGTCGGTTAGCCGTTGGCGTACCGTGCCAGGCAAAAAAGTTGTTTCCATTCGTTATGTCCCCCTTTTCTCAGTCTTGTTTTTGATATATTTTCCACTTTTGATTCTGGCATCAGCGGGTTTCTCTACATCCTCTGGAATAATCCAGCGGCTTCCAGCTCGTTGCGCACCGGGAATTCTATTTTCATTACAGAGGATACCTACTCGACAAGGGGACAGTCCCCATTTCTCTGCTACTTCAAAAGTTGATAAATATCGCATTCTCTGTGCCACTTTCGACTAAATCTGTCAATATTGTATTCTATTTTCGGAATAATATCAAGATATAAGGGGGTTACATAAACATAAATATAATGAGGGAAACGATACGGATAGACAAGATAATATGGAACAGGCTTCCAATATCATTATTTACACAACAGAAGATGGTCTTGCCAAGATTGAGACAACCTTTGACGGAGATACTGTCTGGCTATCCATTGACCAGATGGCGGAATTATTTCAGCGAGATCGAAGTGTCATCGGTAAGCATGTCAGAAATATTTTCAAGGAAGGCGAATTGCAGAAAGAATCAGTGTGGGCAAAATTTGCCTACACTGCGGCTGACGGAAAAACCTATGATGTGGATTACTATAACCTCGATGTTATTATCTCTGTTGGCTACCGTGTGAAATCGAAGCGTGGCACACAATTTAGAATATTGAGACAACCTTCGACGGAGATACTGTCTGGCTGTCCATTGACCAGATGGCGGAATTATTTCAGCGAGATCGAAGTGTCATCGGTAAGCATGTCAGAAATATTTTCAAGGAAGGCGAATTGCAGAAAGAATCAGTGTGGGCAAAATTTGCCTACACTGCGACTGACGGAAAAACCTATGATGTAGATTATTATAACCTCGATGTTATTATCTCTGTTGGTTACCGTGTGAAATCGAAGCGTGGCACACAATTCAGAATCTGGGCAACAGGCATCTTAAAAGAGTACATGCGAAAAGGCTTTGCTTTGGATGATGAACGCCTGAAAAATTTGGGCAGCGGTGGTTATTTCAAAGAATTGCTCGAAAGAATCCGCGACATCCGAGCGTCTGGAAAGGTGTTCTATCGACAGGTCTTGGAGATTTATGCTACCAGCATTGACTATAATCCGAAAGCGGAGATTTCTATTCAGTTTTTCAAAAAAGTGCAGAACAAGATTCACTATGCCATTCATGGACAGACCGCAGCGGAGGTTATCTATACAAGGGCAGATGCGGAAAAGGATTTCGTGGGGCTGACCACTTTTGCCGGAAAGCAGCCGACACTGAAAGAAGCTACGGTTGCCAAAAACTATCTGGCTGAAAAAGAACTTCGTTCCATGGGGCAGCTCGTATCCGGTTATCTGGATTTTGCAGAGCGTCAGGCAGAACGGGAGCAGGCTATGACTATGCAGGATTGGGCAGAACATCTGGATCGTATCCTTACCATGAGTGGAGAGCAGTTGTTGAGTGGTAATGGAAGCGTGTCCCATAAACAGGCGGTTGATAAGGCAACAGTTGAATACCGAAAATACAAAGCCAAAATACTCAGTAATGTAGAGCAGGACTATTTGGATTCAATTAAGATTTTGGAGCAAAAAGTGGATAAGAAGTAAATCGTGCATAGGACATATAATGATTGTTGAACCCGGTAAAAATGGAAAACCTGTGAAGAAGCAATTAGAGGTGGATTTCATTTGCAGCAAAGGTTCAAAGAAGTATTATATTCAGTCTGCCTATTCATTAGAAACGGAAGAAAAAGCGGCTCAAGAAATCAGACCGTTTACCAAAATTAATGATTCATTCAAAAAGATTGTCATTACATCAAATACACCGAAACCATTCTATAATGACGATGGAATTTTGATGATGAGTGTTTTGACTTTTTACTCAAGCAAGAGTCATTGGAACTTTAATCCCTGAAAGATATTTATGGATATTTTGCCCAAAATATCTTTTAGGGATGAGTGCAACAGACCAAACACCTTTAGATAGATTTTCCGCTTGAGAGTTTGACAGGAGTGAATTTCAAGACAGCGCAACTGACCTTTCTGCAAACGGGCACAAAGCCAGCCATCAATCAGGTGATATTGTGCCACATGGGGACAGTATGTCAGTTCGTTCTGAGAAAACCAGCAGTACATGTCGACATAGATGTGATGATGTAGCCCGAAGTATAAGAAAAAAGCCGAAGCAACCCTTTTTCATGGTGTTGCTTCGGCTTTTTTTATTGTTTGGCCTTGTACGCTTCGCCCCAATCCCGCATGGCGTCCAGAATAGGCTTCAAGCTGTAGCCCAGATCGGTGAGCGTGTACTCTACACGGGGCGGTACCTCTGCATAGACCTTGCGGCTTAACAGCCCGTTTCCTTCCATATCCCGAAGCTGTGCGGTCAGCACCTTCTGGGACACACTGCCGATGGATTTTTTTCACTCCCCAAAGCGTTTTGTTCCCGGGAGCAGATCTCGAAGGATCAACACTTTCCACTTGTTGCCGATCAGGGCTAATGTAATTTCCACCGGGCAGGCGGGCAACGGTTTTGCATTCGTTTGTTCACTCATTAGGGATACCTCCGCCAATGGTTTCTGTTGGTTAGTTACCATAAAATCATATAATACCGCCTGTTATGTGGTCAAGTATGGCGTCCTCTATGCCTGTCGTAAAAAATTTGAATTGACAAAATCGCTGAAAGCCCTTGTGATCACACCATCGTTTCCTTTTGGTAACCGTCCAATAGTTTCTGGCAGGTAACTACAGCACAATATTGTGCGTACTTCACAGCACAAAAGCGCGCTGATACAATACAACAAGCCAAGGGGAATCACCCGAAATAAGAAAAATATTGGAGGTAACTACTATGAACAAAGTCGTTGAATTCTTACAGGAAAACCCCGTTCAGTATCTCGCCACCGTTGGTCGTGACGGCAAGGCAAAGTGCCGTCCCTTCATGTTCTGCTTCAAGCAGGAAGGCAAGCTCTGGTTCTGCACGAACAACACCAAGGATGTCTATCAGGATATGAAGGCCAATCCCTATGTGGAGGTGTCCGTCTCCAGTCCTAGCTACGCATGGATTCGGCTGCATGGCAAGGCGGTGTTTGAGAACAACATGGCAGTGAAGGAAGGCTGCATGAATAATCCCATCGTCAAGGGCCAGTACCAGACTGCCGACAATCCTATCTTTGAGGTGTTCTATTTGGAGGAGCCTCACGGCGTGATCGCCGATTTCTCCGGCAATCCTCCCTACGAGTTCTAAGAAGAGCCGTAATGAAAGCTGCGGGGCAAGGTGAAAAACGACCGGAATACGGTTCACAGGTTGCATGCGCGGGATCTCAAGATCACTGAACGACCAATCTGCGTAGGGCTCTTTGCACCAGGTCTTCCGACAGAAAGCCTCCCCATTTCCACACGCGGAGCTTAGTGTAAAATTTTACTCGGTAGGGAAATT
>ULOH01035196.1_pt1 | contig 19730 bp, 26 predicted proteins | sample 1952421 | NCBI WGS metagenome assembly ULOH01 (sample SAMEA4835599, study PRJEB28245) | human gut metagenome | biome: gut microbiome; material: fecal sample | place: Denmark | collected 2008
AATAGGTGTGCTATAATTAGAGTACAAAGAAGGAGAGGTTAAGAAAATGTTATATGAAGTTTACGGAACTATTACTAAAAAGAGTTTATTAGATAAAGCTAATATGGTTAAAGAGAGATTTAACAATGCTAACTTTAAGACAAAATCAACTAATTCAATTCAACATATTAATAAGGTTGAAGTTATTGAGCATGGTATGGCTGTTTATTTTTGGTGTAGCCATATGAATAATTTTGTTGTGTGCGCTGGAACGAAAAACCAAACTTATAAACGTTTAAGCGAGTTGCTAACGCATATTTGTTTTGAGGAAAACAATGATCATATTGACATTTCAGATTTTATCGTAAAGAGGTAATAATTATGAGCCGAATTTATAAACATAATCATTATCCAAGTGACTTAACTATGGATAATATTAACAGAATAGTTGATATTATAGAGACGTATTTATGTGATTATAAACTTGGCTTTCATTTAGTTTACCAGCGTAGGCATTTAATAAGAATGGATATTAGGAAATTAAATTCAAAGAGTGTAATAGCTAGTTATTCGTTTCGGTATAACACTATGACGTTGTTTAAACGTAAGGTATTTCAAGGTGTTGTATCACTTGAAGATATGATTAAAGAAAACGAGAGACGTGGTTATGAGTATTTACAATAATTTAATACTTGCAAGTTGGTTATTATGTGTTGTATTATCTGTTTACCAAATATACCAACAATGTAAAGGTAATTTCAAATACTATAAGGTATCAAACAGATACATAAATTTCATTATAATATCGATTGTAATGTTAGTTATGTGGTTTGTATTAATAAATATGAAATATGATGAATTAATGGAGGTGTGCAATGTAAAATATTAAAGTGTTATGACTTCACTAAAAAGCGATGTAGGTTGTAAATTGTTATGCTACCACAATATTAAGCAACTTGAAATAAATTAATTGAAAAGCAATGTTAAAATTAAAAGGAGAAAAATTAATATGGAAAATTTAGGAAATGAAGTAATGGCAATGGAAAATACAGGTTTAGTTGTGACTGAGGACATGACTCACGAGCAACGTGTGAATTTATTCAACGCGGTAAATAATGCGGAGGGTTTAAGCGATCAAGTTGGAAAAGATTTGTATTTAACAGGGTTTATTGTTCAAGATGTTGAAAAGGAAAACGAAAAAACAGGTGAGATTATCTGTAGTAAACTAATCACTGTAATTGATAAAGAAGGTAAGGCATATGCTACTAATAGTAAACCTTTCTTGCAATCATTGAAACAGTTAAAGCAGGTATTTAACTACGATTGGACAAAAGAACCGGTATGTGTGACTATTATTCAGAAAAAATCAAACTCAAGCTCAAATAAATATTTAAGTATGGCTGTAAAATAGCCTAATAAAATAAGGGTGTTAGCCAAACACCCTTTTATTTTTGACTTAAAAGGGGGTGTTTAAAATGGCTAAAATGCGAAAAACTACGAAAGATGTTAAGCGGTTAAGAAATGCTATAGCAAGTGCAAAACGAACCGCAACAAAGGCGCAAAACATGGGGCAGGATGTTGTATTTACGGACATTAGAACCATTAAAGATTTTAACGATCGTAAGGAATTCAACAAATACTTAAAATCAATTGAAAAATTTAATAAAGAAAATAGATATATAAAAAATCGGTACGGTGTTGTATTTAACCGTAACGATATCGAACAGGCTAATAAGTTAGTGGATAAACAGAACAAGCAAAGAAAAAAGTTAGTTCGTAGTGTTGGTTTAAATAAATTGAAAGAAACAAAAGGCGGTATATCAACAAATATTTCAGTTCGACAGGCTTTATCAGTATTAAAAGATGATAGAGGCGGTTTTTTCGAGCCGGTCCATCACGTTAATATCCAATCGTATAGATATCCTAAACAATTGAAAAATAGAATTGAAAGCTTAAAGGAAAATACAAAAAAGAAAAATAAGAAAATTACCACGTTTCGAGAGAATTATAAAACAGCTATAGAAAAGCAAATACGAGGGCACAATATAACAGAGGAAGAAGGACAACAAATTTTAAAAGACATGAGATCATTATCAGATAAAGAATTATTGAAGTGGTTGTATCAAGAACGAAAAGCGATAAATACTTTTAAATATTTGGATTTAAGCCGTGAATACACAGAAAATCAAAAATTTGTGAATGAGCAATTAAGTAAAGCAATAAGAGAAGATTTAAGCGATGTAAAAGATAGTTTAGCTGTATTTACCGGACGTGCTTATGTTAGTGACGGTATGGTTAAGTATAAATAATGTAAAGGGGGTTGTAGTATGGCAAAGAAAAAAGAGCCTAAGGAGATTTGGGCGTGTGACTTTGAGACTACAACCGACCCTTTAGACTGTCGCGTATGGGCTTGGGGTGCTAGTTTGGTAAGCGATTCAAGTATTAAAGAATATGGGAATGGCATATATGGTTTTTTTGAGTGGTGTCAAAAGAAAACACGTAAATTATATTTTCACAATTTAGCTTTTGATGGTGAATTTATTGTAAGTTGGCTGTTAAGTAACGGTTATGAGTATTCGGACAAACCTAAAACCGGATGCTTTAAAACAATTATATCGAATACAGGCTTATGGTATTCCATCGAAATATGGTGGAAATATTCAATTTATAGATCAACAAAAACCACAATATGGGATAGCTTTAAATTAATTCCATTTAGTATTGAGAAGATCGCACATGATTTTAATTTACCAATACGAAAATTAAAACTAGATTATAAAGCCAAGCGTGAGATAGGTCACGAACTTACACCACATGAAGTAGACTATTTATTTAATGATATTGATATTGAAGGTATGGCATTAAATGAATGTTTTAAATTAGGGTTTAACAAAATGACAGCCACTAGCTGTAGTTTTGAGGCGTTTAAGAAAACACTACCTATGAGTTTTGAAAAGATATTCCCACCGTTAAAAATGAGTGTGGATACAGATTTAAGACCAGCTTACAGTGGTGGTTTTGTATGGGCAAACCCGGAATTAAAAGAGAAAGAAATAGGGCAAGGTATCGTATTTGATGTAAACTCTTTGTTTCCTAGTCGTATGTATTATGAATTATTACCGTATGATACACCTATTTATTTTGAAGGTGAATATCAACAGGATGATGAATACCCATTATGGGTAGGTGTTATTAGTTTTGCCTTTGATATTAAAAAGGATCATATACCATGTATTAGCTTAGATAAGTTTTCTAGATTTTTTGGTAGTAAAAAATATGTCGACAGCTCAAACGGTGATATTGTAAGAATGACTGTCACAAGTGTTGATTGGGAGTTATTTAATGAACAATATGATATTTATGATGTTGAGTTCATTAATGGCTATAAATTTAGGGGTTGTGTAGGTATTGCAAGGCAGTTTATCGATGAACAAATGGAAGTTAAAAAGAATTCAAAAGGCGCTCAAAGATTTATTGCCAAGCGTCAATTAAATTCAGTTTATGGCAAGTTCGCAACGAACCCAAATGTCACGCCTAAAATCCCTTTTATTGATAAAGATGATGGAGTTTTACGTTTACATGATCCTATGTATACAACTTTTGAAGATGGAGAAGTGAAAGTGGTTATTGACGAACAATTTAGAGATCCTATTTATCTTCCGTATGGTGAGTTTGTTACAGCATACGCACGTAAATATACAATATCTACAGCACAAAAAGTAGGTATACATAGAGTCGCATATATTGATACGGATTCAATACATCTAGTGGGTACACAAGTTCCGGACGCAATAAAAGATATTATTGACGATAAAGAATTAGGCTATTGGGGTTTAGAATCTGTATTTACACGATCTTATTTTATCGGTGCTAAAAGTTATGTGGAAGAAATCGAAATCAGTTATAAGGAATATGTGGAGCACCAACAAGAATTTATTAGTGAAAACGACTGTAAAGATAATTTGTATTACATTCGTGATGGCGTTTGTTATTACTTAAATGTAAAGTGCGCTGGTATGACACAAAGGGCAAAACAGAATGTAACATATGATAATTTCAGAGTTGGAAATGTAATTAATGATTGCTTAAAGAAAACACACGTACCCGGTGGTATTGTATTAGTCGATAGACAATTTAGCATTAAAAGTAGATAGGAAGGTGATAAAGTGATAAGTGTTTTAACGAATATATTGTATTATTTATTTATGGCATTTTGCTGTTTGAGTGTAACATTTCTATTTGTTGTGTACATTATAGGAATGGTATTAATGATTATTTGGATTATAAAGGAGTAGAAAAATGGATTTTATATTTTTAATGATATTAATGTGTATTATTGTGTTAGCAGTTTTTTGTTTGATTATATATTGTAAATATGAATCCTTAAAGGATAATTATAAATATTTGAATAAAGAACTTGATAGTTTATCACATGAAGTTTATCATCGTGACAACGCAATATTTAAAAAGTGTGATAAGACTCTAAAAGAATTTAATGAAATTATGTTTGGAAATCCACCACTCAAAAATAAAGTGGTGGTTGTGAGAAGCATAAAAGATTATGATTATACCGCATATCGAAAAGATATTGATATGTTAAACAAATACTTAGAAAATGGCTGGAGTATTGTAAATCATGAAACGAGTGACTTTGTACACACTTATATATTAGGTATGCCGTTAGTATGGCAGGATGAAAAAGGATGTGATGACAATGTTGAGTGAGAAGTCGAAAGAAAATAGAAATAAATGGTATCGAGATCATGTAAATAAATATTGTGTTTGCGTCAATAAAAATGAAGTTGAAGTCGTTGGATATATTGAAGATTTATTGAAAAAGAAAAAGTTTAGCCAGTACGTTAAAGATAAAGTTAAAGAAGATTTGGCAAAAAGTAAATAGCATGCTAATATATAAACGTAAGGAATAAAGAACGGAAATCAGACATGTATGTTAGGTTTACTCGCGGTGAAACGTGCTAACAACATAATTAGGAATAGTAATCTAGCTGGTAACACTTTAAACTTTACAACCTATATTTATGAAACCCTCCTAAAAGAGGGTTTTATTTTATGTTGACTTTACAATATTAATAGAATATATTTATAAATAGAAGGGATGTGTAAAAATGGAACGTGATGAACTTAGAAACAAGTTTACGGAAGTATTGACAGTCGAGGACCAAGCGGAACGATCAACTATGTTGAATGATATGCGAGCGGAGGTTGAAAAAACTTATACAGAATTGGACAATTTAAAAGCTGAAAATACAAAATTAGTTGAAAAGAATACCTCATTAACAGAGGCAAACTCTAAACTATTTATGCAAATTGGCGTCGAAAAATCCGGCGGAGAAAAGCCAAAACATGAAGCGCCAATGGATTTAAGAAAATTAGGTATTTAATGAAAGAGGTGATTTAGATGTCAAAAACAACAGCAAAAGACGTAACTAAAACGTTACAAAATGATTTAGGAATGGACCACGAACCAACCGGGCAAGAAGTTGCCAGTGCTATGTATGCAATGAGTTCAAGTAACTTTAGAAGTACGATTGGAGACCCAAACGAAACAAGCTCTTTAGAGTTTATGAATGGTTTGTTAGAATATCCGGATACTTTAGGCGTTGAGTTCATGAATTTAGCGACACGTATTGGTAAAGTGATCGCACACCGCAATATTTTAACAAACAAGCTATCGCCGTTCAAAATGGAGAATATGCCACTTGGTTATACTATGGAAGAGTATTTCGTTGAGTGCGCTAAAGAGCATGAATATAATCAAGCGTACGCGGAAAACACTCTTTTTATGAGAAGTTTACCAGATATTAAAACAGCTTTCTACGTAGTAAACAGAAAGTCATATTATCCAGCAACTATTACAGATGATGATTTACGTAAGTATTTTGTTGCTTGGGATGGTGTAAATAGTTTGATCGCTCGTATTGTTGACTCTATGTATAATGGTGACAACAAAGACGATTATAACTATATGAAATCCGCTTTAGTAACTCATTATGAAAATGGTCATATGAAGATCGTAAATACAAGTGCTGTTACAGATACAGCTACAGCGAAAGAGTTAGCGCGTAAAATTACAGAGTATGTATCGTATTTAACTGAGCCTACTAATGAATATAATGCTATGGCTGTTACAAAACAAAATGACTATGAGGATATTTATGTCATTTTGAATGGTAAAACCAATAGTTATTTAAACATTGATTGGTTGGCACAAACATTCCAATTAGAGTTTGCTCAATTTAAAACTCATGTATTAGTATTACCTACTTTACCAAGTACGACACAAGGTACTATTGAGGCAATTGTGTGTGACTCAGAAATTTATCGTGTGTTTGACCAAAAGTATAGTGTAGGCGTTGCTTACAATGCTAAGGGCTTATATTGGAATTACTTTTTGCACCATTGGGAAGGTATTGCAACAAGTCGTTTTGCAAACGCAATTGCTTTTGTTTCCGGTGATGTTGATGAAAAAGTTACAGCGATTTACTCAAACCCTCAAGTTGTTGAAGTTCGTAAAGGTGCGATTATTACCGTACCATTTACAGTTCAAACTAGCGGTTTAAATGCTAAGTATAATTTGACTGTTACATCTAGCGTTTCGGATAAAGTTAAAGCTACAATCGAAAGCGATTTGAAACACGTTAGGATTGAAGGTTTAGAGGCTATTGACGCGGAAGGTTTAGCAACTGTAAAAATCAGAGATACAATTTCTAATGTAACTTGTGATGTTAAGGTTGTTTATAACGTATAGTTATGTTATGATATCGGTGTCATGAGTAGGACATGGCACCCCTCCTTTCTATTATTTAGGTAAATTGCAACTTAGGAAAAAGAGTTATTAATTTAACTCTTTTTCTTTTATTTTTATTTATTTTGTATTAGTATGTATTTGAAGGTGGTGAGATCATGTTAAGAAAAACTAAAAAGAAAAAATCAGCAAGCCAAACAATTAAAGAACAATTTGAGCAAAACCAAGAGATCAAAATAGATATTGATAATTTTTTGCCTAAGTTTGACGTGGTAAAGTTAAGCGGTAAAAATTTAGCACAAAACTATGTGAGTGAATTTAATACAGGTATGAATATTTACCAATGTTTAAATTATTTACAAGGTTATATTGGTTGGCTGGTTAAGGCTGTTAACGATGTTGTCAAAAAATGGAATAAAAACATCGAGGAAATGATTAAATATTGTATTGAACTGTCTAAAAGTGAATTCGATAAACACTGGGCGGAATTAAAACCTCAAGTTATTGAATTGACGAAACAAACAACAATCAATCAATTCAATGAGAAATGGGAAGAATTAAGACCTCAAGTTATTGAGTTAACAAAACAGACAACGATCAATCAATTCAACGAATCATGGGAAGAATTAAGACCTCAAGTAATTGAGTTGACGAAACAAACAACAATCAATCAATTCAATCAATCATGGAAAGAATTAAAACCGGAGTTAACGCAATATGTTAACAATACTATTAATAATTATATTGATAATCAAGATTCTAAAATTGGTAAAATGTATGACGATCTATCTATCTTGTTAACGAACTTAAAGAACAGTGGAGCTTGGATACAAACTGGTGATACGATTTTTGACGGTCACATGACAGACGGTAGAAACATCGCAACCGGTAATATTAATATCTTTGGTGGAAGTGTTGACGGCGGTTCATACATCCGTACAAATAGCGGAAGCACTGAGAATGATTTGGCTGGTGGTGTATAATGGCATGGCAATATTTTTATGGTGCGTATGACAACACCGGACCCTATGCAAATGTTGTTTTAGGTGGTTCACCAGACAATACAGGACCGTTTGGAGCGCCATTAGCAACCGCGCACGCGTCCGGTTACGGTAAAGGTATTAACTTTACAGATAATGGAAATTATGGTGTAACGTTTATTTTAGATTTAGTAGGATATGCAATAACAGACGCTCAGCAGTATGTGGCGGATGGTTATTATGTTGGTGATACTTCTACACCGTATAATTATTTTATTATTATATCCAAGTCAACAGACAATCAAGCCTCATGGACACAATTATTAAGAGAAAAAATATTTACACATACCGGACAAATGCCATTAAATTATTCACAAGGCTGGGATGGTACGGCACGAGCGAGTCAATGGAGTAAATTTATCCAATTATCAAATGATACAACACACGTTAAAATTGAGTTACAGGGTGAGGATGTAACTTTTCCACACTCAAATATTTACAGCATTCAGCAAGTTATTCCGGATTTTAGACCGTGGGGTATTCGTAAAAGTGGCGTATTAAAATCATTAAATAAGGATAGTGGATTTTTAAAGATACGAAAATCAAACTCATGGAAGGACATAGCAAAATATAGTTATGATAAAGTAGGAAAAGAAAACCAAGGTACGAGCCGAATTCGTAAAAAGGGAAAATGGTTAGGACAAGGAAAAATAGGCAGTTAAAAAATAGTTGAACATTCAACTATTTTTTTATATTATAGAAAATGAAAGAGGTGATTAAAATGAAAATTATTCTAGTTGCATTAGTTTTTAATGGTTTGGATTTGGTGACAGGTATTGTTGGTGCTTTACGAGAAGGTGAGCAAATCAAGTCTAACAAATTAAGAGACGGACTTTTTAAAAAGGTTGGTTTTATCTTTTGTTACACTTTAGGTATTGCTATTAACTATGCGGAAACTTATTTAACTTTACCGTTTGGAGTTGATTTAGTGCCGGTGATTTGTACATATGCAATTATTACAGAGGTGGTTAGTATTATCGAAAACATTTCTAAAATCAACAGTGATATCTTACCGGATAAACTAAAAAAACTAATCGGATATAAAGAGGGTGAATAGTATGGATTTTGATAAAATAAAACAAAATATTTTAAATTCAAGTGAAACATCTACGAGCGAAAGCGAAAGTATTTCAAACTCAGAGTTACATGAAGAATTTGAGATCAATAATTTTTTACCGGAGTTCGAGCCTTTAAAGTTAAGTGGTAAGAATTTAGCCCAGCAATATGTGAGTGCATTCAATACAGGTATGAATGTTTATCAGTGTTTAAACTATTTACAGGGATACGTTTATACCTTAGTAACGGCTATGAATGAAACAATTGAGGCATGGAATACGGTAGTTCCATTATTAGAACAGGCAACGAAAGAATGGACAGATGAGGAATTTGACTATAAATGGTCAATTCTAAAACCCCAAGTTATTGAGCTTGTCACAAATTTAACACTTGAAACATTCAATAAGGCATGGGAAGACTTAAAACCGGTTGTTATTAAATTGGCACAGGATACAACAGACGCCGAATTTAAAAAACAATGGGATATTTTAAAACCACAAGTTATTACACTGGTGGAAGAAACAACAACTAATAAATTTAATGAGGAATGGGAAAAATTAAAACCTACGATCATACAATTATCAACAGACACAACAATTGAACAATTTAATAGATCATGGGAAGAGTTACGACCTCAAGTAATTGAATTATCACAAACTACAACAAGTAATAAATTTGATGAAAAATGGGAAGAGTTACGGCCTCAAGTTATTGAATTAGCACAAACTACAACAAGTAATAAATTTGATGAAAAATGGGAAGAATTACAACCAACACTAACAGAAACGGTTAATAATTTAGCTAAAACACAAACTACAACAACATTTAATAAAAAATGGGAAGAGTTAAAACCTCAAGTTATTGAGTTAGCACAAACAACAACAAACACTAAGTTTGATGAAAAATGGACCGAGTTACAACCAACATTAAATACAACGGTTGAGAATTTAGTTAACACAAATTTAGAAACATTTAAAAGTACATTGTGGCAGGAAGTAACAAAAAATAATGATTTTCCTTTTTTACTACCCGAAAATTTTGGAGCTGTTGGTGATGGTGTAACTGATGATAGTAGGGCTTTTACTGAATGTCTTGCTACGGCAAACGCAAATCATAAATATATTTTATTGAGCAATAAAACGTATTTTATAGCAACTAGTTTAAATGAAATATTAGGTATAGTTTTTATAGGATTACATGCAATAATTAAACTTTCAAATAATGTTTTTTGTTCAAGAATGCAAGGTTGTAACATTCAAAGAGTTGCTTTTATACGCGAAAAATTTAATTATGATAAAAAAGATGTTTTTGGTAGTTTAGAACAAACAAGTTTTTACCAATGTTTATTTAATGATCTATATTATTTATTTACTAGTTTAGATGTTAATATGGATGATATACAGAGATATATATTATTTGATGAATGCAATTTTATTAATACAGGTATTTTTAATGGAAATTCAAACCATATAACAGGTAATGAATATACCATTAGTAATTCTTATATTGAATTTAATCCAGATACAAATATAACGAATAATTTTATTAATGGTAGTGTTGGTGGAACATTTATATTTGATAATACTATTTTTAATGGGAAAGTAACATCTATAACACCTATTTTTAGTACATATGATGATCTAATTTATAATCGTTGCTATATTGACAATACAAAATATAATACAGCTGAAATTATAAGCGTATCAAAAGGATTATATGACAAATCAACATTAAATGTTTTATTTGATGATTGCACTATTAAAGATAGTAAAAATGAGTTAATTAAAACAAATGATAATGTTACTGATATATATATTAATACTAAAATTATACAATCAAATTTAACACTAGATACATTAATTAATTCAACTTTAGAGTGTAGTCTATGGCTTGAAAACAATATTATGAATACAAAACCTATTATCAACAGCGGTACAGGTAAAGTTAATTTAGTTGAAATACAACAAAAGTATAGTGATACAAGCGAAAACATTTTCCCTTGGACAACAGAGCCCACGCCAACCGTTGAAAATAATGTATCACTTATTAAATTCGGAACAGCTGACTATTATGTTTTGACTGAAAGTAAAGATAAAAATATTAAAAAATTAGATTGTTATTTTAAATATGATGTTGATTATTTACCAAATTCGCCTTATTATACAAACAACATTTATTTTAGAGATTTAGACTTAGAAGGTTATACAGTTAAGAGATCATTATTAACTAATAACACATGTAAATTAAAAAACAAAAGTACAGGTGATTTAATAGATTATGTTTATTTTATGTTAGATGATAATGTAACAGTCACAACAATAAAAGACCCGCAAATTGTAATGACTGGAATAGCAATGAAATATTTACCATATTTCGCTAAGCTTAAAACAAATACGCCTGTTACAGGACAATGTTATGTTGACATGTGTATTTCCGTTATTTTAGAAAAAACTAGCTCTTAAGCTAGTTTTATTTTATTATATAAATGGGGTGGTAAATATGAATAAAAAAGAATGTGAATTATCAAGTATATATAAAATGAAAAAACCGGAAGATATTCCATATAACTTACCGGAAGGTTTAAGCGTTTATTTTTATATCGAGTTTTATATGCAAGCTATGCATATACTAAAGGATGTGGATTATGAACGATATAATATATGTAAAGAGAAATTAAGAGAATTAGTAGAATTAGAGGAGGAATTAAATTTATGAAATCCGGTCAAAAATTAGTATATGATGGTCACGAAGTGTGTTTATTTCCTATGGAGGTTATGAATATTACACAATGGTCAAGTCCATCATCATATAGCCACTGTTGTGGACATCCTTTTGATAATGCAATTAGTGGACAAGTTAGAGTACCTGTATACGCCCCATTTAGTTGTCATTTAGTACACACGTATGCCTCTGGGAATACGCGAGTATATCAAAGTGATAGTGAGGTTCTAACACCAAGCGGTTTAAAAAATGTAGCTGTGAGTTTTATACATGACCCCAACCCACCAACAGCAACACAGTATAAACAAGGTGATCTAATTTACCATACTGGTACGGCTGGCATGGCAACCGGTGACCACTGTCATATCGACCAATCTTTTACACTAAACTCTGGTCTAGTTAGTTATGGTATTGTATGTAGCTATGGCAATGAATGTTATGCGCTAAGTGGTTCAGAATTACCGAATAATGTATTTTATGTAAATGATACAAATATTGTGAATGGATATGGTCAAGATTGGAAAACGTTTGAAGGTGGACAACCTCCAACACCAGAACCCACATACAAATACACTAAACATTATTTCATGTTAGACGGTCTAGGAATTGATTTTGGTTTTTATAAAACAAAAGAAGAGATCAAACCCGAACCACCAACACCAACAAGTGAGTGGTTTATACCTGGTGATATTAATAACACAAGACCACTTACAGAAGATGAGTCCAAACAAAATTGGCTAGCATTTTGGCAGTTTTTCAAATCTAAAGGTTGGACCGCAAACGCGGTTGCTGGTATATTAGGAAACTCCTATTTTGAAAGTACAGTCAACCCGAATCGGTGGGAGGGTGATGTACCCTTTGCACAACCGGTAGCAAGTCGTGGATATGGTTTAGTTCAATGGACACCTTGGACAAAAATAATTGACTGGCTAAAAGAAAAAGGATATTACCCGGATGTTTCTAAGTTTGGTCAAGGTGAATGTGAGCGAATTCAATGGGAAATGGAAAATAATCAGCAATGGATAGCTACAGCAACCTACCCCGAAAGTTTCGCTAGCTTTTCAAAATCGACTGCTGACCCTTATACACTAGCGATAGAATTTTTAGCGAACTACGAAAGACCAGCCGACCCGAACCAACCTCAAAGAGGAACTAAAGCACGTGAGATATATAACTATATCAAAGATAAATAAAATAGTTGAACATTCAACTATTTTTTACTAATATAAAATAAAAGGAGATGATTTAAAATGAGTATAGGAGTCGTTAATAGTCAATTTACACCACAAAGTAAAATATATCTTTTAAAAGGTCTAGAAATTGACGCAATGAATAATACGTTTTGGGGTGCATTCGACACACCCGAAAATCAATTTAATTTTTTTATTGAAAACTATGATTATATTGTTTTTGAAAACTACACGTATCAAAGAAAAGATGGGACGGTAGTCGTACCGGGTATTTATGATGATCTACGTTTATACAACTATTTAATTTATCAAAATGGGTCTACAGGTAATAAAGCAAAATGGATTTACTGTTTTATTACAAGTTTAGGTTACTTAAATGACAATGCCACTAGTATTAGTTTTGAAACAGATGTAATACAGACATGGCGGTTTGAGATTGAAGAAAACTTTATGGAGTCATACATCGCATACGAACATAGACCACAATATTATGATACCGGAGATGGTGTACATCGACCTTGCATTAATACACAACCAGAAAATATAGAAGTTGGCACGGATTTAATTTCAGATAAACAATATTTAATAGACCCTAACCTAAATACTAGCTTTGCTGTAATAGGTATGACATGTGATATGTCCGGAAAAGACAGCTACACAAACGCACAGTTAGGTACACCAAGTCAAGTTAACTATTATATATTCCCTTTTAATAGGTACACGGGAAATGATATAAAATCTTTAAAAATTGGCAGTGCAAGCGGTTCAACTGTAACAATTTCGGGATTATCAGCCGTTTTAGACGCAATACGAAAAAATGAAAAATTAGTCGGTAAATGTGTATCTATTATTGTGACCAATTCAATACCTGGATTAGTTGTCGAAAGTGGGCAAGTTGTAATTAAACGAAATTGTTTTAGTGGTGAGCAACAAGGAGATTATCAGATATTAACTTATAAAGCTAAGACCATGAGTGACATGCTAGAAAATGATTTAAACGCATTTCCAAAAACACAGGTATATAATATACCGTCTTTTATTGGATTTAGTGAATTTACTAAAATATATACGTATCCTTATAGTTATTTAGTTATTAGCGATAATAATGGAACAACAAAAGCTTTTAAAAATGAGTTATGGCAGGATATGCAAAAAGCCCAATTTATTTGTGTTGGATCACCCAATAGCTCAAAAATGAATATAATGCCATTAAATTACAAAGTGACAAAATCATATGATTCTTATTCAAGCTTAATAAATTTAGATAATTCGTTTGAATCTCAGTATGAAACAAGTTTACCTATTATTAGTGATACGACCGCTTTAATGTTACAATCCTCACGTAACTCTATGAACGTTGGATTATCTAACATTAGAAGGTCAAACGAAACAAATTCAGCTATAGCCAGCGCAACCGGTAATGCATTAAGTGCACAAACAAGCTTACAAAATAATTTAAATTTAAGTGTTACCGCGCGTAACGCAAATTTAGCGAGTAATTTAAACGAGTTACACAATAAGTCGAACATGATAAACGCTAGTATAAGTGCTATAGGCGGTTTAAGTGGTGGTATTGCCAGCGCGTTAACCGGTAATATTGGTGGTGCGGTTGGTAGTTTAGTTGGAGCTGGTTTAGGTATTGGACAAACAGCCATGCAAAATCAAATAAATACAAAACAAACCAATATGCAAAACGCAAATGCACTTGCAAATGCAAATGCACAAGCTAGTGCCAATAGTCAATCTACCGCAATTGGTAACCAATTGAGACAGTTAACAACACAATATCAAAATCAAACCAATATTCAAAATGCTATGGATAGTTATAACGCTCGTATCCATGACGCACAGGCTACAGCTGACAGTATTGTGACTGGTTCTAATGATTTAATGCGACAAATTGCACTAGACTTAAACACATTCGTATTATATGTTTATAGACCAACAGACGAATATAAACAGAAACTAGAAAAAATATGGAACATGCGAGGGTATGCCACTAATACAATTGACTATCCTAATTTACGATCTAAAATATCATGGAACTACATTCAGACCGTAAAGTGTAATATTAAAGGTACAAACATCGACCCGAACGACTTGGAAAAAATCAAACGTGTGTTTGATAATGGTATTACACTATGGCACAATAAGAATGTTGGTGATTATAGCCAAAATAACGGTGAAAGATATTTGTATACAGAGTGTGACAAATACGGAAACTATAAAGAAAGAAAAGTACATTAATAGAAAAGGTTGACGGTTCAACCTTTTTTATTTAACATATAATTAAAAGGAGATGATTAAAAATGGATTTATTGAATGATACAAGCTCATTCACAGATTATTGTCGTAATGCTGTAGATGTTGCCACGATGAACAACGGAGAGGCGGATTTTATTTATTATACGTATTTACAAATGTTAAGTTTAAACATGTTTAAATATAAAGGTTTACCCGAATCCATTGACACATTCTATTTAGAATATGTTTTACAAACACGTGGTTACATTGGTTTCTATGATGATGAAAGATTAGGATTAATTTGTAGTGAAATTACATTAGGAGGTAAGCTTAACCACTATCAAGATCCAACCGAATACCATACAGTATCAACAAGCTCACTTGTTAAAAAGAATTTAAGTAATGAAGAGTGTGTGATTATGAAAAACAGTCCTTTATACGTTGGTATCTTCCCATACTTAAATTTTTTCGCTAAAAAACTAGCCCTAACAAGTCGCACAATGGACCAAAATTTGACAATGCAATGGACGCCGTACATCATTACAGGTGATAAGCGTATGTTACAGCAATTCAAAGTGTTTATGAAGAAGATCTTACAAGGTGTTCAAACCATATTTACTTCAAAAGGATTTAGAACGGAAGATGTTAACGTGTTACAAACAAATGCACCTTTTATTGCGGACGAGTTACACGGTATGAAACAAGCTATTTTGCGTGAGTGTATGACTCTATTAGGAATTGAAAACGCCAATATGGACAAAAAAGAGCGATTAGTAGCGGATGAGGTCAACGCAAACAATCAACAGGTTATTGCGTCTCGTAATATTTGGCTAAGCGAACGTAAAAAAGCAATTGAAAAATTGAACAATAAATTTAATTTAAACGCAAGTGTTGAGTTTGCACCATATGAGGATTTTGAAGACATCTTGAAATTGATTGAATTAGACGGTGATACAAGTCTTTCAGATTTTAAAGACGATCTAACAATTAAAAAAGAAGGTGATTAGTATGTTTAAAAAATTAAAAGTACCTAATTATTTGTTGACTTTACAAAGTCCGGTCCTTGCGGAAAACACTGAAACGATATGCGGTGTATGTCACAATTTAGCATTTACAGAATTAATTGACGCTCAATATGAATTAAGCGATATGGAAGTGTTAGAGATCGCAAGAAAAAAGATTTTCGATTTTAACTATCCTTTCTATGATGACCTTGAAAAACGTAAAGCACTAGAAACAGGAATTTTAAAGCATTTTTGGTTTGACGAGATCGGTCAAGAAACCTATGCGTACTGGAAATTCGAGTTGCAACACTGGTTTGAAATCAATATGGATAGATATTTTACTTTGTTTAAAACTATCCCATTCCAAGACCAGGATGACCCAACAGCAAACACAAACTACACAGAAACTTACACGCGTGATAGTAAAGGTAACACACAAGCTAGCGGAGAAGATACGAGCATTGCTTTACAGTCTGTAACTCCGGAAGGACGTATTGACATTGAGACAAACGACTATGTAAACAATATCGCTAAGACAATTACCAAGCCAAAAAGCGCGAATGATACAACAGGGCATGAAGAATACAGCTTTAAGCGTAAAGGTAATATTGGTATCCAAACACTAGCGGAAGTGTTACAAGGTTCACGGCGTGCGGTTATTACCATTGAAAATGAGTTATACGCGGAATTACAGGAATATGGATTATTTTTCAATATATTCTAGGAGGTAATTAATATGAATATTGATGTAAATAAATATTATGATTATAGAAGAAAAGTATTAGGTACATATGTAGATCGTGATGGGGCTTACGGTTCTCAATGTTGGGATTTGTATTTTGATTGGTGCGAAAAAAATGGATTTAAGGGTGCTAATTGCACATCTAGCGGATACGTTAAAGATATTTGGTTGAACCGAGAAACAAATGGAATGACATACAATTGCATTGAAATTACAGAACTACAACCGGGTGCAATCGTTGTATTTAAAGAAGTCCCAAATATTACACCATTTAGTCATGTCGCTATTTTCGATAGTGATATAAACGGTGTATACGGTCGCTTTTTAGGTGCGAACCAAGGCGATAAGAACGGTTTAGTAAATATCGTTACACTACCGTATTCAGCTACATTCGATACGGCTTTCATGCCTAAAGCTATGATTTTAAGCGATGAAAAAACTGAAAAAGTTTTAAATGAAATTCCAAGCGATTTTATTAAGGAATATGGGACATTCTACCCAAATTGTACAATTAAAATCAGAGAAGCACCAAGTCAAAAAGGAAATGACACAGGTTTGTATTACACAAACGGTATGAATGTACGATATGATGGTTATGTTAAACGTGATGGCTATGTATGGATTAGTTGGATTGGTAACAGTGGTAAGCGTCGCTGGATGGCTGGCGGTGAATTAAATTCAAAGGGTATTAATTACTTACCTTATGGAGTATTCAAATGACAAAGTCGATTGATTGGTACAGTCCTACCAACATAAAGTCATACAATAAATTTCTAAATTTCATCATTGGCGGTCGTGGAATTGGTAAAACCTATGGATTTAAAAAAGACTGTATTAGTCGATATAAGAAAAAAGGAAAACAATTTCTTTATCTACGTCGTTACAAAACAGACCTAAAGAAAATCAAAACATTTCTTAATGATCAATTTGAAAATTTCAAAGATGATGAATTTAAAATTACAGGTGGTAGCAACTTTACCACCTTTTATATAAATGGTTGTGAAATGGGATACGCTACATCTTTAACAGCGTTTGCAAGTTTAAAATCAACAAGTTATGTTGATATTGACACAATTATTGTTGACGAATTTATACCGGAAAAGGCAGGGTTTAACGCATACATACCGAATGAAGTTGAAATATTATTAAATATTATTGACTCTATATTTAGACAAAGAGAAGGACATGTATATTTACTAGCCAATAATGTTAGTATTGTTAACCCATATTTTAGTTACTTTGGTATCACACCCGACCCGAACAAAGAATTTAATACATTTAAAGGTAATGAATCCGTCGAACAAATCGTTGTACAAATCTGTCACAATGAATATAAAAAAGGAAACAAAGAAAAATCAAAATTCCATAAATTAATTTCCGGGACTACGTACGGAGAATATAACGCTGGTAAGTTTGCATATGATACAAACGACTTTATTAAGAAGAAAACAAATGTTTGTGATTATTTATGCACATTATACTATGATGATATCTATTATGGTGTTTGGATAGATATGAATACAGGATATGTTTATATCAACCAACAAATAAACAAAGAATACGGATATTGTTATTCCATTGGCAGTAATAACCGTGAAAATATGATGATCGCAAAATTATGGCGTAAAGACCAAAGACTAAACATGTTAATACGATCATATCGTGATGGTTGCGTGTATTACAATAACCAGGAAACAAAAAGATTATTAAGCTATATATTAAGTAAATATTAAAATAAAAGAGTGCCATTAATGCACTCTTTTAAGTTTAATATTTTAAATCATATTTACCAACAGTATATAAATAATACTCATGTTTATTCCTGTACTTTTCATAATACTTATTATATACATCTTGAACAATTTGATAGTCTGTAGAATGTACAACAATTAAATTATCAAATGTAAAATAAAATTCAAAACTTATAGGCGTGTCAACCAATAACATTATTTAACCTCCTTGTTAATTTGTTTTGTAAAATAGCTTACATAGTCATATAATCTAAAACAGCATGGTCAACATCGTTAACCTTAATATTTTCTAATATAGTCCTATGTCTATTAAAAGAATGATACAAATTCAAATCAATATTACAAGTATCATTCTCATTATATGAAATTTCATATTTGGCAACCTTCACATCATTATAAAGTAGAAATGTAACTTTACCGAATAACGCCATAACTACAACCTACCAATTCTCACTATACATAGAAACGAACACATTATTAATGTATTCGTGTTTTCTAACACTAACCAATAATAAATAATATTGCCTATAACTAATCAGTCCTTGATTATAATAGGAATGAATAAGATTTTCACGCTCAATGTCACTTGTGACGCCGAGCGTTCTATTTAATTCAGAACATAAACGATTCAAACTAGTATAATTACTCATACGCTATCCCTTCTTTACAATCCTACAAACTTCTTTAAGCTTGTAGCTAATCATTTCATTCAATTCAACATAAGATTGAAAATCAATATCTTTATCGTTGTAAATATCCTCAGTTGTGTCAATACAATCACTAATATAATCAGATAAAATTTTTAGCACGTTAGCTAACTCATGCCAACCACTAACTCGCTCTAAAACATCATCATAAGAATTTTGAATGTACTCTTTATATTTCTCCTTAGTCATGTTACTTGTTACCTCACATTCTATAATGACTCTTGTAGTAATTTATAAAAACACTCATCATACACAAAATACAACATTTCTTTGCATTGTGACACTTTTTCAAATATAACCATTCTATCACCTGCTGAGTCAAACAAAACATAACACATATCAAAAATCATTTCAAACCTACTATTAAAATCAACTTGTACCAAATTCAACTCATTAAGAATACGACATTCTCTAAGCGTATCACAACCAGTAATTGAAATCCTTGTCATCTTGTCTAAGATTTTTCTCAACTGTTTTCTAGTCATTATCAAGACCCTCCTTCTTTGTACTCTAATTATAGCACACCTATT
>ULOH01005502.1_pt1 | contig 19654 bp, 17 predicted proteins | sample 1952421 | NCBI WGS metagenome assembly ULOH01 (sample SAMEA4835599, study PRJEB28245) | human gut metagenome | biome: gut microbiome; material: fecal sample | place: Denmark | collected 2008
AAATGATACGCATTCAGCAATATCGTGACTTATCAATATAACAGTAACATTCATTTCTTTTAAAATAGAATAAATTTCATCTGTTATGGTTAATCTAGTTACATAATCTAAGGCTGATAATGGCTCATCTAAAAGGATTAAATCTGGTTTAGTTGCAAGTGTCCTAATTAGTGCAACTCGTTGCTTCATGCCTCCAGATAAATTATTTGGTTTTTGATTCATAAAAGATTCTAAACCAAATTTTTTTATTAATTCTTTTACATACTCGATATTATCTTCAGTTAAATTTTTTTCTAATTTTAAACCTAAACAAGCATTATCTAAAACACTTAACCAAGGAAGTAAGGCATCAGATTGAAGCATATAAGACATTTTAAGATTATCTTTAATTATAGTTCCATTATAATTTTTATCTAATTCATCAATTATATTTAGAAGAGTAGATTTACCACAGCCACTAGAACCTACTATTCCTATAAATTCTCCTTTATAAACATCAAAAGAAATATCCTCAATTGCATGTATTTCTCCATTTAAAGTATTAAAAGTTTTAGAAATATTTTTAAGTTCTAATAATTTATTCATTTATAATTAAATCTTTATAGGGAACATACTTGGTTAATAGTTTAGAATCAATCATCATATCTTCTAAATTTTTAAACATTTCTTCACTTATTAATGTGCTTTCTAACCATGAATCAGCATTTTTATATCTTTCTATTATAGTTGTTAAATCTTCTATAGATGTATTTGGAAATAAATCAATAATTATTTTAGCTATATCTTTAGAATCATTATTTTTAACAAATTTTAGTCCTTTGTTAATAGCTTCTTTAAAATTATTTATTAATTCTTTGTTATTTTCAATATAGCTTGTTCTAGCATTGAAGGCAGTATATGGAACTTCACCAGCATACATACCAACTGATGCAACAACATATCCTTTGTTCATTTTTTCTATTTTAGTTGCGTTAGGTTCAAACAAGTTAACAAAATCACCGGTTCCTGATAAAAATGCACTAGTTAGATTAGCAAAATCAACAGTATCGTTAATGTTTACTCCTTTAATATTTTCATTTTTTAAAGCATTATAGAAATTAATAATAGGCATTCCACCGGGACGACCTCCTAACACTTCTTTTCCAATTAAATCTTCTAATTTAAAATTATCTATTTTTGTTCTTGATACAATAAATTGGCCATCTCTTTTAGTTAAACCAGCAAATGTTTTTATATAATCTTTTTCACCTTCATTATAAACATAAATTGTTGCTTCAGGTCCACATAAACCGATATCTACATCCTTTGATAAGACAGCTGCTATAACATTATTAGCACCACTTGTTAATATTAAATCAATATCAATATTATTATCTTTAAAATAGTTATTTTTTATTGCAATATAAAATGGAGTATAGAATGCAGAATGGGTTACTTCGGCAACTTTAATAGTAGTTAAATTAGTATTCTTATTATTTGTTTTAATAAACATAAATATTGATCCTATTACAATAATTAAACCAATTATTATATAATATATTTTTTTCACTTTTATTCCTCCTAAGTTATTTTATGTTAAAAAAATTATAGAGTGATTATTTACTTTTATAGATAAATAATGGTATAGTTATGGTAGTAAGGTAGGTTAGATATATATGAATAAGAAAGCTTTAAAATATGTTTTAATTGTTAGTGGTATAGTTTTATTACTAGGATTAGGTATTTGGGGATATAAATATATTAAAAATAGAAATGATGATAAGAAAACTAATGAGAATGAGACTGAGTTAAAAGAACTTGCTAATTTAACGTCTTATATGACTAGTACTGTTACTGATGATAATAGTAATAGATATACTTTAAAATATTATTATAATGGACCAATTGATATGGGCGAAACGTGTTTAATAGGTAAATCTAATAATAGGACTTGCACAAAAAGTAATTTCTATTTAACTATTTATGTTGAAGATTCTATTAAATTAAAATCGAGTTGGATGTTTTATTCTTATGAAGCTAATTCGACTGGTTACATTAATGATAAAAAACCAACTAAACCTAAAAATTTAATTACTAAAGTTTTGAATTCTAAATTTTTGGTAATATCATTATCTAATTATACTTTTTGTAGACCAAACTATACCGGTTATAGTTTTGACATTTGGTGTAATGATACAGGTAATGATGTTGAAAAAACTTATTATCCATATACAAAAGTGTTTGATGCTACAACTGGAGATATGATATTTGCTGTACCTACAAATAGTAATGAAACTTTGACTGCACCGTCTGGAACATATGGTACTTGTACTAAATTTAATAATAATATGTGTACTGATACTGATAATAATGCACTTTATTATTTAAAGTCTGTATACGAAAATGGTTCTTCTAAAGTTGAAGTTCGTAAAGTTACGTTTAGTGATAGTTACTATACCAACGATCATCCATTTAAATATTTAGATGAAGTGGCTAAACCAAATTAATAATATATAATATAAAATAAAGAAGGTGAATTTGTGAAAAATAATAAAGGTTTTACTTTTGTTGAATTATTAGTGGTAATTGCTTTATTAAGTATAGTTTTAATACTAACTATTTCACAAGTTCAACGAGTTAATAATAATTCTAAAATTAAATTATGTAAAAATAAGTTAAGTTTAATAGAGGAAAGTTTAAATTTATATTTAACAAATAATAGAAGTTTGTTTTCTAAAGGTGGTTTGTGTGATGGAGAACCTGTAAATGATAGTTGTTATACAAGTGTTTTTAAAATCGCCAAATACGGAATTATAGATTATGATAAAAATGAAAAAGTAATTAATCCAGTAAATAATGAGGATTTAAATGATTATAAAGTTAAAATTATTTATGATTCAAGCAATGATAAGTTTAGTTCAGAGATTCAGATTCAAAAAGAAAATGAAACAGTTAGTGATAAAAATTATGATACAATTTGTGGTAAAAGTGCTGGAATTAAAGAAAATGATGATGATAAATCTATTTTTGATAAAAAATCTTATAAGTTTAAAATAATAACTATTGAAGAAGATGGTAGTAAAATAGAATTAGATTCTAGTTCAGATACTGTTGATAAAGCTATTAATGAAATAGGAAATTATTGTAAAAGTTTAAGCTTTAAAGGAATAGAAGATTACAGTTATGTAAGTTATGATATAAAAGATGAAAATACAGTTAATTGTATCTATAAAAAAGGAATTAGATATAGCTTAATTATAGATAAAGATGATAATGTAATTTTAGAAGATTTTAATGAAGAGAAAAGATATAAACTTAATGAAAGTGTAACTATTAAAGTAAAATTTAATCAAAATTATTTATATGATGAAAATAAAAGTTATTGTGATGTTCCTGAAAGTTGTGAGTATAATAAAGAAGATAGCACAATAAAAATTACTTTTAATGCAGGGAAAGATATTAAGTTAACAATTAAATCTAGGTATATGCTAGATGTTGGTATGTATTATGAGAATCCAGATGAAGAAAATAAATATGATACTGATATAAATAATAACAAGTTGTTTGTAACTGATGATGAAGCTAAATCATATTGTGAGGCAAATGTTAAAGAAAATTATGTGTTTGAAGAATATAATTCAGAAAAATGTTATTATAAACTTAAAAGAACAAATCTATCATTTGACTTAAAGGATACTAATATAGTTAGTGTACTAGTTAATCCAGGATCTAAAACTATGAGTGGTACGACAACTAAAATTACTGGTTTTTATAAGTATGGACAAAAAATAACTTTAAAAGTTAATTATAAAAATGGTTATGAATATGGTTCTATCGTTTGTATGAGTGGAGAATGTACTTTAAATGACGATGGAACAATTACTCTTGTTTCTTATGCAGATAGTGTAACAATTACTCCACAATCTAAAAAAATACCTCCTAAATATATAGTTTATCATCATTATCAAGATGCGGATGATATTAATGGTTATAGTAGTGTATTAATTAGTAATAGTGATGGTGTTAGTGAAACTATGACTGAAGCTAATGTTAAAACTAAATATTGTCAAAAAGTATCTGGGTATACTTACATAAGTGCAATTAGTTTTTATAATACAACTAATCACGAAGTTAATTGTTACTATGATAGAGATGAAAGTGTTACAGTAACATTTGATCAATTACTTTATAATGTTCGTAATAATTCTAGTTTAGATGATTTTGATTTAAAATTAACTCCAAATAATAGCAAAGATGTTTCTACTATTGATGGAATATTACGTGATACTTCAAAAAATAAACATACATATAGATATGGACAAGAAATAGTATTAACAATAAGTGGTTATTCTAATGTACCAAATAAAGAACCTGTTACGTGCAATTCGAATAATGAGTGTATTATAAATACTAATGGAACGTTTAAAACTACAGTAAGTAATAATTTAACATTTAAACCTGGTACAGTTGAATATAAAGTATATAATCATTATCAAGATGCTGATGATATTAATGGTTATAGTACTGAAGTTGGAACAAGTGAAAATGTTTCAATGACAAATACTGATAGTACTAATTATGCAAATGTTTGTGGAAAACAAAGTAATAAAAATAGTACTTATACCTATAATAGTTCTTTAAGTTATTTAGATAGTAGTAAAAAAGAAATTGATTGTTATTTTGATAGAAATAAATATAAAGTAACTTTTGTAAAAGGTAATGCTATTGCTTTTGATTCAAATGTTTCTAAAATTAATATAGTTCCTGCTTCTAGTATAGTACTTGGTTTAACTTCTTTAACAAATAATAGTACTGCTATTGAATATAGACATGGACAAGAAATAATAATTAATAAAAGTGATTTTGTAACTGATTATCAACTTGATAGTGTTACATGTAGTGATAGTAATCAATGTACAATTGGTAAAGATGGCGTAGCAAGAGTAAATGTTCCAACAAACAATAATTTAAAAGTATATGTTAAGTCTAAACCTACTGAAATAGAATATATGGTTTATCATCATTATCAAGATGCTGATGATATCAATGGATATACTTCGAATTTTGTTAAAACAAAAGGAATTGTTCTATCAGATGGTGATGTTAAAAACTATAATAATGAATGTAATCAATCAAAAGATGGATTTACATATAATGAAACTATAAGTTATTTGGATAGGAGTAAAAAAGAGATAAATTGTTATTATGACAGAAATGAAAGTGTATCGGTAACATTTGATTCGAAAGATCTTAATAATATTAAAACTAACTTAAGTGATTTTGCATTAACATTAACTCCAAATACAAGTAAAGATGTTGCTACTACAACAATTAATTTATCAAGTCCAGGAACTCATACATATAGATATGGACAAGAAATAGTACTTACTATAAGTGGTTATGTTAATGTACCGGGAGTAGAACCTGTTACATGTAATTCAAATAATGAGTGTATTATAAATTCTAATGGAACATTTAAAACAACATTAAATAATAAAATAACATTTAAACCTGGTACAGTAGAATATAAAGTATATAATCATTATCAAGATGCGGATAATGTTAATGGATTTACTTCAGAACTTGCTGATCCTGTTACAATTTATATGACTAAAAAAGATGACATTAATCGTGATGAAGTTTGTAATAGTCAGGTGGGCAAGAGTACTCATACATTTAAGAAAGCAATAAGTTATTTAGATAGTAGTAGAAAAGAAATAAATTGTTATTTTGAAAGAAATTAAGATGAGCGTTAGTGCCCATCTTAATTTTTAGTTTAGATAATAATTTAGTTTGATTCTTCTACCTTTTATTTCAATTAAATTTTCATCTTTTAAATGTTTTAATTCTCGATTCATAGCTGAACGATCAACGCATAAATAGTTAGAAAGAGAAGTAAAGTTAAATGGTAAATATATTATGTTACTGTTATATTTTTTAGATTGTTGTTTAAAAAAAGTTAAGAGTTTGTTTCTAATAGTTTTATTTGACATTATTTCCATACGATTATTTATATTAATCATTTTTTTACTTAATATATCAAGAAGATTTTTAAGTAGTTGATTGTAATATTTATTATTTACTTCATTTGATATTATGAAGTTAAAGTCTAGTACTAATATTTTGGTTTGTTCTTTTAAATAGAGTGTATAGTCATTATCTAAAAAAGGGATAGTAAAGGTTGTTATGATATCACTTTTAGTTAATAAATCAATGGTTGTTTCGTTGTCATTATAGTCTAATTTATTAATTTCAATAGTACCTTCTAGTACAATTAAAATAGATTTAGAATAAAAAATATCTTTAGGTATAATAACGTTATTAGTAAATGAATAAGTAAATGATTTTAATAATTCTAAGATTTTATTTTGAACTTTTTCGGGAATATTTTTAAATAAATCATTCATGTTTACACCTCTATGTAAAATTTTAACATATTTTAATAATTGGTGCAATTGCACCAAAATAGTTTAATTTAGTGTGCTATACTTTTTTTAGTTAACGTAAGAAAGAGGTAGAGTAAATGAAAGTTATTAAACGTGATGGACATATGGTAGATTGGTGTCCTGAAAAAGTAGAAAATGCGATTTTAAAGGCAAATAATGAAGTTGAGGAGGAAGAACAAGCATCATCTACTCAAATAAAAAATATAATTAAATATATTGAAAAGTTGGGTAAAAAAAGAATTTTAGTTGAAGATATCCAGGATATAATTGAAATGAAATTAATGGCGCAAGGAAAGTATGAACTTGCTAAGAAATATATTACTTATAGATATACAAGAGAATTAGTAAGAAGAAGTAATACAACTGATTTAGCTATTAAAGAATTAATTGATGGTGAAAGCGAATATTGGAACACTGAAAACTCTAATAAAAACGCTAAAATTGTTACTACTCAAAGAGATTATTTAGCAGGTATTACATCAACAGATATTACAAGAAGATTTTTACTTCCTGAAGATATAGTTCAAGCACATGATGATGGTATTATTCATTTTCATGATGCAGATTATTTTGCACAAAATGCTTTACATAATTGTGATTTAATTAATTTAGAGGATATGCTACAAAATGGAACAAATATTAATGGAGTTATGATTGAAAAGCCACATAGATTTTTAACAGCTATGACTATTGCTACTCAAATTATTACAGCAGTAAGTTCTAGTCAATATGGTGGATGTACAATTACTTTAACACATTTAGCACCATTTGTTAGAGCAAGTAAAGAAATATATGAAAGAAAATATAAGGCAAGAGGATTAAATAAAGATCAAATTAAGCAATTTGTTAGTGAAGATTTAGCTAAAGAAATAACTGATGGTGTTCAAACTTTTCAATATCAAATTAATTCAATGACTACAACAAATGGTCAAGCTCCTTTTTTAAGTGTTTGTATGTATTTAGGTGAAACAGATGAATATAAAGAAGAACTTGCTATGATTATTGAAGAAGTGTTAAAGCAAAGAATTCTTGGTATGAAAAATGAAAAAGGAGTTTATATTACTCCAGCGTTCCCTAAACTTTTATATGTTCTTGAAGAAGATAATATTAAAGAAGATAGTAAGTATTATTACTTAACTAAATTAGCTGCAGAATGTACTGCTAAGAGAATGGTTCCTGATTATATTTCTGAAAAGATTATGAAAGAAAATAAAATTGATAAAAATGGTAATGGACAATGTTATCCATGTATGGGATGTCGTTCTTTCTTAACTCCTTATGTTGATAAAGATGGTAAACCAAAATATTATGGTAGATTTAATCAAGGTGTTGTTACAATTAATTTAGTTGATGTTGCTTTATCTAGCGATAAGGATATGAATAATTTCTGGGATATCTTTGATGAGAGATTAGAACTATGTCATAGAGCATTACAAATTAGACATAAAAGATTATCTAAAGTAACTTCTGATGTTGCACCTATATTATGGCAATATGGAGCACTTGCAAGATTAGGTAAGGGTGAATCAATTCATGATTTATTACATGGTGGTTATTCAACATTATCACTTGGTTATGCTGGTTTGTATGAATGTGTTAAATATATGACAGGTAAGAGTCATACTGATGGTGGCAAGGGTAAAGAATTTGGTTTAGAAGTTATGAAACATATGGTAGATAAATGTAGTGAGTGGAAAGCAGAGGAAAATATAGATTATTCTGTTTATGGAACTCCAATTGAATCAACTACATATAAATTTGCTAAATGTTTAAGAGATAGATTTGGAGTTATTAAAGGAATTACTGATCGTAATTATATTACTAATTCTTATCATGTACCTGTATTTGAAGAAATAGATGCATTTAGTAAATTACAACTTGAAAGTGAATTCCAAAAATTATCTCCAGGTGGAGCAATTAGTTACGTAGAAACAGCTAATTTAACTAATAATTTAGATGCAGTAATGGAAGTTATTAAATATATTTATAATAATATTATGTATGCTGAATTAAATACTAAGAGTGATTATTGTCAAGCTTGTGGATATAATGGTGAAATACTTTTAGATGAAAAATTAGAATGGTATTGTCCAAATTGTGGAAATAGAGATCATGATAAATTAAATGTTGCTAGAAGAACATGTGGTTATATCGGTACTAATTTTTGGAATAAGGGAAGAACTCAAGAAATTAAAGAAAGAGTAGTTCATTTAGATAATAAAGAGGCGTAAATATGCGCTATAATAAAATAAGAAAAATGGATATTGCTAATGGACCAGGAGTTAGGGTATCAATATTTTTTCAAGGGTGTGCCTTTCATTGTAAAAATTGTTTTAATCAAGATACTTGGGATTTTGATGGTGGCAAGGAATTTGATGATAGTGTAATTGATGAAGTAATAAATTTATGTAAAATGGATCATATTAAAGGCTTATCTATATTAGGAGGTGAGCCTTGGCATCCTAATAACATAGAGGGAACTACTAAGTTAGTTAAAAAATTTAAGAAAGAATTACCTAATAAGACAATATGGTCTTGGAGTGGATATAATTTTGAAGATTATTTAAGTAAACAAGAAGGTATTAAATATGTTGATGTAATTGTTGATGGTAGATTCGTAGAAGAACTTAAAGATCCAAGACTTAAATATATGGGATCTTCTAATCAAAGAGCAATAGATGTTACAAAATCACTTAAAAGTGGTAAAGTAGTGTTGTATGAAGAGGAGTAGAGATGAAACAAAGAGGATTTGAAATAGCAAAGGGGTGGGAAGATAAAGGAATAAATCTTCCAGTTAGAAAAACAAAATATTCTGCAGGATATGATGTGGAAGCAGCAGAAGATGTTGTAATTCCACCCTATAAACCTGGAATTAAACCTACACTTATTCCAACAGGATTAAAAGCTTATTGTATGGAAGATGAATGGATAATGCTTGTTAATAGAAGCAGTGGACCAAAAAAAGGAGTTATTTTACCTAACTCTATTGGAGTGGTAGATCATGATTATTATAATAATATTGATAATGATGGACATTTCTATTTTCAATTTTGGAATTTTAAGGATGAGGATTTAGTTATTCATAAAGGCGACGTAATTGGCCAAGCTATATTTCAAAAATATTTATTAACAGATGATGATGGTGCTGAAGGTGAAAGAGTAGGCGGATTTGGATCTACTGATAAAAAATAAAATATGTATGTGATGTACATATTTTTTTAATGGTATATATTCAATAATCAAACTAATTATATAATTATATCCATTAGAATAATAAACATGGTTTCTTTTTTTTATTTAGTTTGATAGAATTATTAAAGAAATGAAGGTGTTAATGTGAAAGTATTAGTTACTGGTTCTAGTAGGGGATTAGGTGCTGAAATCATTAAAGTATTTGCTACTAATGGAGTAGATGTAATTATTAATTATAATCATAGTGAGAAAGAAGCCTATAAACTTGCTGATAGTATTACTAATGTTAATGTAGAAGTAATTAAGTGTGACATATCTAATGAAGATGAAGTTAAAACTATGTTTGATAGAATTGATCATTTAGATTATTTAATTAATAATGCTGCTATTAGTGATGATAAAGATTTAAAAGATAAAAGTGCATTAGAATTTAATCGTATATTACATACCAATTTAACAGGTACTTTTTTAGTTACTAAATATGCTATTGATAAAATGGATAAAGGAAGTATCGTTAATATTTCAAGTACTAATGCTATAAATACTTATTATCCTGAATCAATAGACTATGATGTTTCTAAAGCTGGAGTTATTTCATTAACACATAACTTCTCTAAATATTTACCTGATTTCAATGTTAACTGTGTTTGTCCTGATTGGATCGATACGGATATAACTAATTTAATGGATGAAGAGTACAAGAAGAAAATTAAATTTATTAAAAAAGAGGATTTAGCTAAGTTAATATATAAAATATGTACAAATAAAGAATTAAAAGATCAAATTATTAAAGTGAGTGGTGAAGATGTTAGATAAATATATAGATATTGTAAATAAAAAAATAGAAGATGAATTAAAAGAAATAGATAAAATAGTTTATAGTAATTCTAAAAAAGTATTGGATGCTTTTCATAAGGAAAAAGTATTAACAACAGATTTTAATTCATCAACTGGTTATGGTTATAATGATATTGGTAGAGATAAAGTAGAGAAGGTATTTGCTGATTATTTTGGATGTGAATCGGCTTTAGTTAGATGCCAATTTGTTAGTGGAACTCATGCTTTATCAACTGCATTTTTTGGAATTTTAAGACCTGGCGATACATTATTATCTATTTCTGGTTTACCATATGATACTTTACATGAAGTTATTGGAATTAAAGATAATCCTAGTTCTTTAAAGGCATTTGGTATTAATTTTAAATATATTGATTTAATTAATAATGATTTTGATTATGATAAAATTAGAGATAGTTTAAATGTTAAAATGGTTCATATTCAAAGATCAATTGGTTATAGTTTAAGAGACACTTTAAGTATTGATAAAATAGAGAAAGTTATTAAGTTTATTAGAAGTATTAATAAAGAAGTAATAATTATGATTGATAATTGTTATTGTGAAATGTGTTCGTATAAAGAGCCTACTGAAATTGGAACTGATTTAGTTGTTGGATCTCTGATTAAGAATTTAGGGGGCGGAATCGCCAATAATGGTGGATATATTTGTGGTAAGAGTAAACTAGTTAATTTGTGCAGTGAAAGATTAACATCTCCTGGCTTAGGTGCTGAAGTAGGACCATCTCTTAATCAAACAAGAAACTTTATGCTCGGGTTTTATGAAGCTCCAATGGTTGTTGGTAATGCGTTAAAAACTAAGGTATTTGCTAGAGAACTATTAAAGTTATTAGGCTGTGATATGATTAACAATGAACTTAATGATATAGTTCTAGGCATTGTATTTAATGATAGAGAAAAGTTAATTAAATTTGTTAAAGGAATTCAAATGGGAAGTGCAATAGATTCATGTTATTTACCAGTTCCAACTGATATGCCAGGATATGATAATCAAATTATTATGGCCAGTGGATCATTTACGGAAGGGTCTAGTATAGAATTATCTTGTGATGCTCCAATAAGAAAACCTTTCGTTGCTTATTTACAAGGGGCTCTAACATTTGAATATGGTAAATTAGGAATTATTAAAGCGGTAGAGAATATATTTAGTGAGGATGATATAAGTGGTAGATAAGATTGTTAATTTTATAATAGGTATATTTGGCGCTAGTTCTGGGGCTATGATAGGAAAATATATAACTGTGTTTGTTATTTCTTTAATGCCTATTTTAGAACTTAGGGGAGGATTAATAGCTGCTAGTTTATTAAAAGTTCCACCAGTACCGGCTTATATAATTTCAATAATAGGTAATTTAATTCCAATTCCTTTAATTTTATGGTTTTTAGATTCAGTATTCGCGTTCATGAAGAAACATAAGATATTAGTTAAATTTATTGATTTTTGTGAAAGAAAAGGTAATGAGAAAAAAGGCCAAATTGAAAAGTTAGGTTTTTGGGGATTAGTCTTATTTGTTGGAGTACCACTTCCAGGAACAGGTGCTTGGACAGGGTGTTTAATTGCAACATTGTTAAGAATGGATAAGAAAAAAGCTTTCTTAGCTGCTATCTTAGGAGTTATAATGGCAAGTATAATTATGATGATAGTAAGTTATGGAGTAATTGGTAATTTAATATAAAAAAAGGTTTACAAAAATTGTAAGCCTTTTATTTATGGACTAAAACGTGATCTCCTGCTTTTAAATAATTATCTAAAACTTTTACATCTTCTAGTCTCATATTAACACATCCATGTGATCCATTAGTTAAATATATGTCTCCGCCAAATTGACTACGCTTCGAATCATGAAAACCTTCGCCATCGGGATTAAAGGAAATAAATATTTCTGCGGGAGTATCAAGCATTAAAGTTGTATTGTAAGATTTACCATTAATCTCAGTATATCCTTTATTAGTACCTTTAGTTGTTCCGTAAGTTGGAATACCGGTTACACAATCGGCCGTAAGAACTAATTCACCTTGATAGTAGCAATATACTTTTTGATCACTTATATCTACTTCAGCATAAGTTTCTGGTAATGTTTCTAATAAATTAATATCAGTATATCCATAATTTCCATCAGTTGTTACACAAGCAACTTTATTATCAAGTATTTCAGTAAGATATAGTTTTTCATATTTTTCAACCATACAATTAACATTATTATTTTCATCAAATAGTGCTAGATCTTCGGTAGCATATGAAGGAATAAATACTGGTATGAAATTAGATGTTGTTTCTGGTACAGTTTCTTCTATAAATGTTGTTTCAGGTGTAGTTTCTTCAACTAAAGTTGTTTCAGGAATAATTGTTGTTTCAGTAGGTATTATGGCACTTAATGTTTCATTAATAGTAGTTTCGTTATTTAAAGTAGAATCTGAAAAAGATTCATTTAAATAATTTTCTCTTATATGTTCTCCTAATTTATGACATCCTTTATAAAAACCAAATAAACTTGTAATTGCTAGTGCATATGCTATAATTCTTTTTTTAGTCATTATAAATCCCCCTTAATTGCTTTGTATTATAGCAAATAAATGTTTGAATGTCAATCGTTATAATAACTTTTAAATAGGGATAATTTTTTAGCATCACTATCAGTTATATTATGATTAGATAATAAATCATTTAAAGATATTTTATAAGATATAGCATCATTGATGTCGTCAATTATTCTAGCCCTAGAACTTGAAAGAAATTCGTTTTTATATAAATTGTAAAGCATTAGGGCTTTTAAAGTTGATTCTACATATGTATTAACTTTGTTAAGTAAACTTATTTTAATTTTTTTATTGGAATAAAAAAGATATCTTAAATATTTTAAGCATGATAATAAATCACCTAATCTTAAAATAGTTTCTTGTTCATTTTGATTAAAGTAATCACTTGCTAAAAGTTCTACAAAAATAGGAAGTAATTCATTATATATATGATCTTCTTTAATGTACTGGGTATGAGTTATTTCATGGGCATAAACAGTTTCTAATAAATTGCACGAAGTTAAATAGATACTATTTACAACGGGAATTAAAATATTATTAAATTGTGCTTCGTAATATTTAATATAACTTTTATATTTGATTCCTTTACTATCATATATAGTAGGAGGTATTTCAAATGGAGAAATAGTATCTAAACTTAAAATAGTATTCTTTCTTTTGCCTTTAAATATAGATAAATTATGAGGATAATAATAAACATTTTTTACATTAAATATATCTTCGTACATAGATCTAACATTATCTAGTTTTGTATTAATATCTGATGGATTTAATTTAGAATTAGTATCAATAATATAATATAAATAATTATCTATTTTGTCATAATCACTTCTAAGATTAATGTAATTTATAATATTATTTAAATTAGCATCAAACATTTCAAAATCTAACATATAATCACTTTCCCCTTGATTAAAAGTTATGTTATCACAAGAAAGAAATAATTACAATTTGTTTTTAGAAAATATTTTAGATATAAGAAATAATATTAAAATAGAAAATAAGATAATATTATAATATTTGGTTATATATTCAATATAAATATAGTTTTTTAATAATACGTTATTAAGAATAAATGTTATTAATAATAGGGTAATAATTAATATTTTTTTATTAGAAACTCTTTTTATGTTATAAGTTGCCATAGAGGATAAAATAAATGAACAAAATAACCATAAATAAGATAAGATATTTTGGATGTTTTCGATAAAACCTAAAAGTGATATTTCTTTAAATACCATATATTCAGGGTAACGGTATAATTTAGCTAAGTTTGTTCCTAAATTACCAATAATGATAACAAAGATTATTAATACAAGTATTGATGATAAAAGATATGATTTGTAATTATAATTTTCTTTAAACTTAGGAAATAAGATAAATGGGGTAGTGCTTATAAAAGCATAGGTTAAACTACATTTTATGATATCGTAAATATTTGAAGTTAGTAGTGGAATAAATTCATCTATGTTAATTTTAGGTGCAAGTGCAGTTAAAGGAATTAAGTAAATTAAAGTATAAATAAATGAAATTATTAAACATGTTTTTAATATAGTGTTTATTCCTTTATTAGATATATAATATATTAACATTATTAAAGGAATAATTACAATTATATCGGGAGTTCTATTCAAGTAGATAGATGATATTAGTTTAGTAATTAAAAATAAATTTAAAGTTAGTAAAATAGTGCTGTATATATAAACAAATATTTTATTATCTTTTTCTGGTAATTTAGTGAAAATATAATTTATAAGTAATCCAATAGCTGTTCCTAGAATGATAGATATCCATGAATTACTTCCAATTGAATTAATAATTTTGCTTATACCTATTCCTAGAAATAAAGATATACTAGATAAACATAAGGCTGAGTTATATTCTAATTTATTATATTTCATTTTTTTTAGCTCCTATATTTTCAAAGATTGTTTCTTCACGATCTAAAATAACTTTTATGTCTAAATTATAATCTAATTCTTTTATACTATCTAATTTATTTTTAGTTTTATTGTAAATTATTTTTTTAAAACCTAGAGCATCAATATTATTACTTTTAAGAATATTTAGAAAAGATGTTGTTTCATTATATACTGAGTCTTTAGTTAAAGTAATTAATTCTTCAATGTTATCTTTATTTAAATTTATATTATCTATTTCATTAAAGTTACCATTAATATCTATAGTTATATTTATATTGTTATTTTCATATTTATATTTAGTATTAACATCTTTAATTCTATATATAAGATTTCCTCCATTATAATTTATTTTAAATAAAGAGTATTTGTTAGTATTGTTAAGTAAGTTATAAATTTTAATATAATCGTTGTTTATTATTACTGATTCTTTATTATGATTAAATATAATAGCATCATTTAAGGTAAATTCATTATTTACAATTTTTCCAAATGGTAAAATCATATCTTTATATTCACTAAGATAAGTTTTAATGAATTTATTATATTTAATATCAATTGTGTTGTTGTAATCATTAGTAATAGTATCCTTTATATATGCACCTACTATTTTATTTTTTTCTTTAATTAATTTAGTTATTTCTTTTATATCATCATTTGATACTATAATATTAAAGTTATTACCAATGTAGTTTTCTCTGGTTATATAATCTAGGGTTGTTTCTAATTTTTGATTTAGAACATTTTCAGTAAGTATTATAGTATCCACGTCTACTAGATATAAGAATTTGTTTATAGTTAAACCGATATTTTCAAAAGTATTATCAAGTGTTATTCCTTGATTAGTATAAATGCTTGATGCGTTAGGGTTATCTTTTTCATTTTCTCTTATTTCAACTGTTAATATATATTTATTATCTTGATAATCGATATGGACTAAAGAAACAACAGCTATGTCATTAAGACTTAGATAGTTAAAACAACCGGTGGTTAAAAATAAAGTAATTATAATTAAGATTATTTTTTTCATATTATCTTTGCTTTCTAATATTGTTTGTTAAATATTTAGATCTTTTAGTATTATTTTTTTGTTTTATAGCGATTAGGGTTTCTTTTAAATAATTAAAATTAAATGGAGCAGCAGGGAAACTGTATGATAAATTGAATGAATAATTACTTGTTAAATTTATTATTAATAGAATTAATGAGATAGCTACACCATATAAACCATAAAGTGATGCTATAAATAAACTTAGAAATCGCCATGATCTAAGGGCTGAATTAATTTCAACATTATTAAAGACCATACTGCTTATAAAGGTTAAAGATATGGTTATGATCATGATGGGACTTACGATACTTGCGTTTACTGCAGCTTCTCCTATTATTAATGCTCCTATGATGGAAATGGCTGATCCATAATTTGAAGGAAATCTAAGATCACTTTCTCTTAATATCTCACATATTAGAAGCATTATGAGGGCTTCAATGGTAGTTGGAAAGGGAACACCTTCTCTTTGAGTAATAAAGCTTATTAATAATTTAGAGGGGATTGTTTCTTGATTATAGTTGGCAATTGCTACATAATATGCTGGTGTTAGTACGGTTATAAAAAGACAAAATAATCTTAAGAATTTAGTAAAGTTAACATTATTTGCATATAAATAATTATCAGAAATAGGATTAATAAAGTCGGCTAGAACTGCTGGGACTATTATAGCGAATGGAGAAGTGTCAACGACTATAACTATTTTTCCTTCTAAAAGGGCATGCGCAACTGAATTGGGTTTTTCGGTTAGTTTTACTTTAGGAAATAAGTTAGATGATTCTTTAATTATATATTTTTTTAATTCGCCGGCATCTATTATTCCGTCAATATTTATACTTTTTAAAATATCATTACATTTGTTAATATATTCTTCTTTTGTTATTCCTTCTATATATAATAAGCCGGTTTTAGTATCTGTATATTTGCCGATATTATATTCTTTTATTTTAAGTTCTTTTGATTTAATTCTTCGTTTTATTAACCCAATATTTTTTTGGTAATTTTCAACAAATGCATCTTTTGGACCATATAGTTCTTGTTCGATCTCAGGAGTATTAATACTTCGATCTAAATTGGCTTTTGTTTCTAATGCATATATTTTGTTTTGATATACTAGGATTGTAAATCCATTAAATAAATATTTATCTATTTCATCTAATTTTATTAAGTTAAAGTTAGGGGTTGCTAAAATATTATTAATGGTTCTTTTTTTATTTGGATTGGTTATATTTTTTAAAATGAAATCATTAATTTGTTCACTGCTACAAATTGTTTCAAGATAAAAAATATAAATATTTGATAATTTATATTTAATTTTTCTTGTTTTTAAGTCAGGAATATTTTTATAATTATTTTTAATTTTATTTACTATAACCATATTATCACTTGTTTTATTATGGCCTATACAAAATAAAACTTACCAATTTTTGGTAAGTTATTTGAAATATCTTTTAAATAATGTAAGACTTTTAGTGTTTTTATCTGTTAATTCGTATTTTGATATTAAATTTTCAATTGATATTGTACCATCTATTACTGATTGAACGTCATCTATAATTCTAGCTTTTGTACTTGATAGTGGTTCATTAGTATAAATATGGTATAACATATATGCCTTAAGGGTTGATTCAATATATTTAATAGTGTTTAATTTATTAAATTCTTCAATTTCGTCTTGAGGAAAAGGTTTTTTATTTATTTCTTTTAAACATTCTAATAAATTGTTTATTCTAGCATAAAATATAATTTTGTTATTATCGGTTAGGCTATTTATTAATTCTTCTACAAAAATAGGCAATATTTCATCATAAATAAATTCTTTTGATTGATATTGCGTATGAGTTATTTCATGAGCGTAGGTTGTAGCCATTATATTCGATGGAGTAAAATTGATACTTTGAATTACTTGAATATTTCCAAGTTTTTGCATAGGTATTGAACGTATAACTGAACATTTTAATTTTTTTTCTTCACATGGAATATATGTTATGGGAATATCGAAAGGTGACATAGGCGATAAGTTTTCATAGGTTTTTTGTCTTAAAAATTTAAATCTTGATGGTGTAGTAGGATAGTATAAAACTTTTTTGATGTTGAAATATTCATTAAGTATATTTTTTACTTTTTCTAATTTTAAGTTTGTTATATCAAAGTTAAAACCTTTTTTTGCATTAATAATAGCATTTTTAATATTTTCTAAATCATCTCTATTGTTAATAAAATTAATGATATTTGCTAATTTTTCATCAACATAATAATTATATAATATTTTTTGTTCTCCTTCTGATAACATAAAAAATCCCCTTTTCTTGGGGAGTATTTTAACATAAAGAGGGGATAATTGCAAATTTAACTAGTTAATATCTATGCTTGATCACTTATTTTTTAATTAATCTAATAATTTTTTCTTTTGCTTTTTCTCCTAGTAAATCTTATAAGTTTAAATATCTTTTAATTTCTTCGGTTTCTTCTAATCTTTTAATTTCATCTTGTATTTTATTATAAAAGTTCTAAAACTCATTGCTATCATTTTGTTACTTTCTACCTTATTGGTGTTAGCAATAAAAAAATAGGCACTCTTCAGCAATGATAGAGTGTCAATCCATATATTTTGAGGCGACATTCACTTGCGAATCTAAATGTTCCTCTTTTTTTATTTTATGTAAGTTCTCCTTACATATTCATAGTAGCATAATTTTATTTATTTATCAATTAATTTGATAGTGTTTACAAAGTCGGGAAAATATGATTATACAATTGATTTTGAATTATTGCATAAAAAATCAGTCATATTTTAGACTGAAAATATATTTAATGTTCGAACTGTTCGAACATTTTTATCTATGGTGCGCCCAAAGGGAGTCGAACCCCTAACCTTTAGATCCGTAGTCTAACGCTCTATCCAATTGAGCTATGAGCGCAAAATAATTCATTTGCAAAAATAATATATCACAAAAAATTTAAAAAATAAAGTATTTTTCATTTTCATTATAAATTAGATGTGTTATTCTTATTATAGGGTGGATAAAGAATGAATATAGAAGCATTAAATATAATATTTGAAAATGGAGAAGTAATAACATTAAATAAAGAAGAATGTTCTAATTTTTATATTTCTAATGTTAAAGATAATGGAGAAGAAATTCCTTATGAACCAACTATTATAAAAAATAAACTATATGCTAATTTATGTTTAATTAAATTAAATAAAGAAATATTAGATCCTTATAAAGTTAAAAGATTAAAAAATAAAAAGGATATAGTTGAAGTGCAAGTGATATTTGGTAATAAATGTGCTAGATTTGATATTGCTTCTAATGCGAATCCCTTTATGACTGAATATAATAATGATTTAGAATATATTTATGAAGATGATAATAATTTAGGTTTATTAATGAGTGAATATAATATAAAGTATAGAAATAATTTGTTTGTTTAATACATAAAAAATTAAAATCCATTATTTGGATTTTTTATTTGTACTAAAAATAAAACCTTCTCAAGCAGAGAAGGTTAATTTCTTAAAATGGTGTCCTGTTGGAGATTCGAACTCCAGACCCTTTGATTAAAAGTCAAATGCTCTACCGACTGAGCTAACAGGACATTATAAATTGGCTGCCTCGGGGGGACTCGAACCACCGAAATGTCAGAGTCAAAGTCTGATGCCTTACCACTTG
>ULOH01026887.1_pt1 | contig 19600 bp, 16 predicted proteins | sample 1952421 | NCBI WGS metagenome assembly ULOH01 (sample SAMEA4835599, study PRJEB28245) | human gut metagenome | biome: gut microbiome; material: fecal sample | place: Denmark | collected 2008
GCAACCTGCAGAGCTATGAGGAAGTACAACAACAATATCCCGGAATCGTCAAGTAAACAGCAATGGTAGAATATAATGTAACCCTCGAGGGCAAGACCGTCCTCGTCACAGGCGCCGCCGGCTTTATCGGCAGCAACCTCGTCAAGCGCCTGTTCCAAGAAGTCAAGGACATCAAGGTGATCGGCATCGACAGCATCACCGACTACTACGATGTCAACATCAAGTATGAACGCCTGAAGGAGATAGAGTCGCTGCAGCGCGACTGGACCTTCGTCCACGCCTCCATCGCCGATAAGGCAGCCGTGGAGGCAATCTTCACCGAACACAAGATAGCAGTAGTGGTCAACCTGGCCGCCCAGGCTGGCGTGCGCTACAGCATCACCAACCCCGACGCCTACATCCAGAGCAACCTCATCGGATTCTACAACATCCTTGAGGCGTGCCGCCACCACGAAGTGGAACATCTGGTCTATGCCTCGTCATCATCGGTCTATGGCAGCAACAAGAAGGTGCCGTATTCGACAGACGACAAGGTGGACAACCCCGTGAGCCTCTATGCCGCCACCAAGAAGAGCAACGAGCTGATGGCCCATGCCTACTCGAAGCTCTACAACATTCCCTCGACCGGCCTGCGCTTCTTTACTGTCTATGGCCCCGCCGGCCGTCCCGATATGGCTTACTTTGGCTTCACCAACAAGCTGGTGAAAGGCGAAACCATAAAGATTTTCAACTATGGCAACTGCAAGCGCGACTTCACCTATGTCGACGACATCGTGGAGGGAGTGGTGCGCATCATGCAGCACGCCCCCGAGAAGCAGAACGGCGAGGACGGACTGCCCATCCCCCCGTACAAGGTATATAACATCGGCAACAACTCCCCCGAAAATCTCCTTGACTTCGTGACCATCCTTCAGGAAGAGCTGGTGCATGCCGGCGTGCTCCCCAAGGATTATGACTTTGAGGCTCACAAGGAACTCGTGGCCATGCAGCCTGGTGACGTGCCCGTGACCTATGCAGACACAACCCCATTGGAGCAAGACTTTGGTTTCAAGCCCAATACCAGCCTGAGAGAGGGCTTGAGACGATTTGCTGAGTGGTATGCTGGGTATTATGAGTGATTGGAGAACTATCGCGTATTTACATTCAGAGTAATTATTGTTCTTGACACTTGACATTTCTTTATTTGGATCGATTTGTTGCAAAAAACTCAGAGTACTACCACCATGATGCATTTGAAATGGTGGCGTGAATTTATTGTCCTATCATTAAATGAATATCTAATGAACAAAGCATTGAAATTGAATTGGTATTGATGTAAGATAGAAGTAAATGGTCTGGATGCCACGGAATGCAAACTATTAAAATACTTAACAAAACATTGATAATTAGGCATGTATTCTTTCTATATACTTTAGCATAATAAGTGGAAAGTGTATGAATAACCTAAAGGATATTTTTCAAAAATCCAGGGCCTTGCAATTATATAAATTGTATTGTAGGGTATATAACAACATATAAATAATTTCTTAAAAATTCTGTAAATATGATTAACGTTGGAATTATTGGATGTGGCTTCGTAGGTGGAGCCCTTAAGGATTGGTTGGAGCACAACAATCCAGAGTGTAAACTTTTCATCAGTGATCCTCCTAAGGGATTCAATGATGACTTAAGCAACATCGACATCGCATTTTTGCAGATTCATGTGCCTACAGAGGATGATGGTACACAGAATTTGACTCTTATGAAAGAGCTTATTTCTAATCTGCCAGATGTACCTGTATTTGTAAGAACAACAATTCTCCCAGGTACAAGCGAGATGCTTTCACGTGAGACAAAGCATCAAGTATGCTATATGCCAGAGTTCTTGACCGAGCGTACTTTCATCGAGGACTTCAAGAAGCAGACAATGGTGTTTACTGGCGCACATGAGTTGCTTACAAAGATTTTCGTTGGCAAGAAGTTCACCGTTATGACTCCATTGGAGGCAGAGCTTACTAAGTACATGCACAATGTATTCGGTGCTTATAAGGTAACTTACTTCAATGCTTGTCGTGAGTATTGTGAGAAGATGGGTGCTGATTGGCGTAAGGTACATACTGGTATACTTCTCTCAGGCTATATCAACGATACCCACACTTATGTTCCTGGACCAGACGGTAAGTTCGGTTATGGAGGTAAGTGCTTCCCTAAGGATGTCAATGCATTTGCAAAGATGACAGAAGGTACCCCTCTTGGTGTCCTTTTAGAGCACCTTCATGAACTTAATGTTCATTTCCGTGGCGTGGAAGAACATATCTAATTAAAGGTCAATAGATGGTTAAGCGAGTGTTCAGGTAAATCTTATTGCAAGATTAGGGTTCGATACCCTCACTCGCTTCTATAAAAATAAATAGACAAAAGATTGTATTGGAATGTGGCAACAGCTATTGGAGTTGTACTAAATTGAGAGTTAGCAATATTCTTGTTCATTAAAATATAATTGTTTGCCAAGTATTTATGTGCTTTTTTCGACACTTTAGGCTGCTTATTAGGTGGACCCGATAAAAATTCTCTATTCTACATGAAACCATCATCTGTTTCCTTTATTTCAATTCAATAATAAAGGAATCAGTCCAATCAGCAAAATCCGTATTCGTATACAACCCAACCGCGCGTAGCGAAAAAACATATGTGTGTTGTTTTCTAAGTGATAAAATAAGTTTATATAAAAGCGAATAATGTTAGAATTAATCGGTAACGAAAAAACGATAGGATTAGTTTTTACCAATATTATACTAATGTTGATAATATTTTGGTGTTTTAAAGATGCAAAATTATATCCGTATTATATTAAATCAAAAGCAAAGAAAAATTTGGGAGTAATATGTATTTTCCTTTTCTTTCTTTTTGCATTTTGGGGGGCTGATTGGTTCCATATTGCTGTGTTCTATCCCTACTTACGTGCTGGAGAAAGAACACATATGGAAGATATATATCAATGGATAGCTCAAAATGTAGCTCCAAATTATTTAATATTTCGAACTATTGTATGGGGGGCATGTTTACTATTGGTAAAACTAATATTTGATCGTTTAGATGTTCAAAAAGATTTGTTATGGTTCATGTTTGCTGTATTTGGTGTGGTATGGTGTTCTTATGCACGTGTTAGCTTAGCCATGTGTTTAATGTATTATGGTTTTGCGCTTCTCTTTAAGCCCTATAAATATAAGCATTTATCTAATCTTATAGCATTATCTGCCATTTTAGCTTCATATTTTTGTCATAAAACCGCATTATTTGGTATTGCTGTAATAGTATTGGCAACTCTCATTCGAAACTTTAATCGTAGTTCGATTATTTTGTTGGTTTTATCGATTCCTATAGTTTATATGTTATTACAAAATATAATATCTGATTATTTACTTTTTGATGCAACAGGTGATAATGACTCATGGAATAAAAGTGTACTTTCTGCTCAAGGTTATATGGAGAGAGAAACTTCTGTTGTAGGAATAGGTGCAATTTTATTAAAAATAATGGAAAGATCTGCATATATTGTAACGGGTGCTATGGCAGCTTTCATGATAATGAAAGATAAGAGGAATACAAGAAGTTCCATTATAAATGCATTCATTCGATTAGATATAATAATGGTACTAATTTCTTGTCTATTTCTGTTAGATTTAGGTATTAATGTATCAGTTATTGCTGAAAGATTCTTTAGATTCTTGTTTATTCCTACAGGTATTATTATTGCTTATTTTTGGCAAATTCGCTTTTGTATGAAATATACAAAGTTAATTTATGTATTGGGTATAGCATATAGTTCATATGCATTGTTGTATTCATTTTATATGTTTATATAATGGTAGAAATTAGTAATAAAAAAATTGCTCAGGGAATAGGATGGACAACAGTTTCAACTATCGTTAATGGTTTAACTCAAATATTGAGATTATCAATTCTTGCGAGATTTCTTGATAAAAGTGATTTTGGTATAGTTGCTATTCTTACTTTTATTCTCGGTTTAACACAGGTTTTTTCAGACTTGGGCTTTTCAGCTGCTATTATGTCTGAAAAAAAACTCAGTGCAAATAGATTTTTGAATCTATTTTGGCTACAACTAATTACATATGTATCTTTAATGTTTGTAATGTCTTTAGCATCCCCATTGATTGCAGACTATTATAATGATGATGCCTTAATACTACTAGTGCCAATTATGCTAAGTGAACTTTTATTTGTAGGTATTGGAAAACTTTATGATACAGTATTACAAAAGAATATACAATTTAAAACAATTGCCATACGTAATATATGTGCATCTGTTATTTCTTTATTATTTGCTGTAGTACTTGCTATTATTGGTTTAGGTGTGTATAGTTTAGTGATTTCAACTGTTTTAAATGCAATTATTGTTAATATTTGGAACTTTATTGCCGGGCAAAAAACATATAAATTACATATTGTAAGAGTTGATTTCAAGGGGACAAAAGATCTAATAAAGGTGGGTATTTATCAAATGGGTACTCAAATGTTGGACTATTTGTCGTCAAAGTTAGATATTATATTGATAAGTTCTTTTTTAGGAGTATCAGATTTGGGTATCTATAATTTGGCAAAAGAAATTGTTTTGAAGTTTGTCCTTATTATTAATTCAATTGTTAATAAGGTGATGCTTCCAGTCTTGTCTTATAATTCTGATAATATTACGAATTTAAGAAACGCATTTTTTGCTTTTATTGATAACATTACAATAATTAATGCACCTATAGTTGGATTTGTTTTTTTATTTTCACCAGAGATTGTTCGTCTCTTTTATGGTAGTGGATACGAAGAAGCGGATAGTATTGTTCGCATCCTTTCTATATGGAGTTTATTTGTGGTATTAGGACAGCCAAATGGATTAATAGCAATTACAATTAAACGAACAGATTTAACTTTTATATATACAATTATCCGTTTGGCATTTATGAGTGTTTTCTTATATTTATTTGCACGTTATTCTTTGGTTTCAGCTGCTTTGACTATGCTAACAACTTATTTATGCATGTTCTTTGTTAGTTGGTTTATGTTATTAAAACGTACCGTAAATATCAAACTATTTGATTATTTATGGTCTTTCTTAAAAACATGTATATCTGTGTCTGTTGTAGTGTTTATAACTAAATATATTTGTTCGTTTTTTAATAACGAAGATATTGTAGTCTATTATGAAATGTTTTTCTATTGGACATTAATTGTTTTATATGTAATAATTTTTGAAAGACGAGTCTCGACTTTATTAATAACTTTAATCAAGAGAAAATCGATATGATAATAAAAGGAAAAAGCATAAGTTTTAAACAATTGGTATGTTTAACCATATATTATGGTATTGCTATTTATTTTCCCAAATCTCAGAACTGTTTCCATATAGGAATGAAATTCAGACGTTTTTTATGTAAGAGAATATTTCTTTATAGTGGAAAGAATATTAATGTCGAGAGAGGAGCACGATTTGGCTCGGGATTAAAAATAGAAATAGGTGATTATTCAGGCATTGGTATTAATGCTAATATACCAAATGACACAAAAATAGGCGATTATGTAATGATGGGGCCGAATTGTTATATTCTCCATCATAACCATAGATTTGATGATATTCTGAAACCAATGATGTTTCAAGGAATGGGAGAATCCAAACGAACCATTATTGGTAATGACATATGGATAGGACGTGATGTTCTTGTAATGCCTGGATGTAAAATTTCCGACCATAGTATTATTGCTGGAGGATGTGTTTTAACAAAAGATTTCCCAAAATGGAGTGTTGTTGGTGGAAATCCAAGTAGATTATTAAAAACTCGAAAATAAAATGAAAATTCTTTTAGTAACATCTTCTTTTCGTGGAGGGGGAATAACCTCTTATGCACATGAAGTTGTAAATTGTTTCTCCAACGGAAATGATATGAGTGTGATTATTGGTGATGATACCCAATTACCATTTGATCGATCAATGGTCAATGTTTATAATTTAGAATCAACAGATTTATCTGAGGCTAATGCGAAAGAGCTTGTTCGCTTAATTAATCATGAAATCTGTCCGGACGTTGTTCTTAATAGTAATAGCGCTCTTATGTCTCTTGTTACACCATATATTAATGATGATATACGTATAATTTCAGTAAGTCATTCATTAAGATATAATGAAGCCGATACAGCAGGATTGAATAGTGAATATGCAGATGGCTTAATTGCATTATCGTCATATAATAAAGATTACCTGTGTAGACAGTTTGGTATTGAGGATAGAAACAAAGTGAGCGTGATTTATAATTTTGTAGAAGAATTGAGCAATGCAAAAGACTTACGTGAAGAGAAAAAGAAAAACAAAAAACTAAAGATAGTTTTTGCTGGTGGAACATCAGCGGCAAAATCTCCCGAACTTGTATATAATGTTATGCAAAGTTTGCTCAAGACATCCATAGATTTTGAATTTTATTTTATGGGGGCTAATTCTCCCACGTTGCAGACAGTTCAAAGATATAAGTCTTTGCAAGATTTGTTTAAACCCGACTCAAGAATTATTTTCACAGGTCGTATACCAAGAAATCAAGCTGAATCATTAATTGGTTCTGCTAATATTTTCTTAGTTCCTTCACGTCGTGAAGGATGTCCAATGGCTATGATTGAGGCCATGAGGGTAGGTTGTATTATTATTACTTCTGATTTTAAAAATGCTTGTCAGGAAATGGTGGAAGATAGTGTCAATGGTTATGTTATTCCTCATAATAATGTACAAGCTTTTGTGGATAGAATTACAGATATAATAAAGCATCACGATAAATATCTTCCAATGTATGATGCTTGCTACATCAATTACTGTAACAGGTTTTCTTTCTCCCCATGGCAAAAGCAGATGACGGATGTGATAGGGGCTAATGTATTGAATCATAAAAAAAGAACGTCAGAATTGATTGTAAAAAAATATAACAAAGATTTGAAATGGCTGATTCGTCGTCAGAAATATAATAAAGTACATATGCTGATTTTTGAAACGTTGAAATCTGCGATACCATTCTATATTTATAATTTAAAGAGATAACTATGAATTTAAGAACTAAAATAATTCTTTTTCTGAATAAAAGTTTTTTGTGGCGTAAGATGGCCTATTACTATCAAAGATGGAGTGTAAATAGGAATCCGATGAATGAAATCCGACGAAATTATGTTTATAGGTTTGGAAAGGAACCTAATCTTGAAAAACCTCGAAACTTGATAGAAAAGATATATTGGATGCAATTACATTGCGATACTTCTGCTTGGACGTTATGTGCTGACAAATATCGTATGCGTGAGTATGTAAAGAGTAGAGGTTTTGGGGATTATTTGCCAGAGCTATGTGGGGTTTGGAACAGTGCTGCTGAGATAGAATGGGAATCATTACCTCAGCAATTTGTTATCAAGACAAATAATGGATGTGCTTCTGTTCTTGTAGTAAACAATAAAGATGACTTTAATGAATATAAGGTAAAGAAGCAAATGAAACATTGGCTTGATATTCCTTATGGTTATAGAGGTTATCAACCTCATTATTTGGGTATAAAACCTTGCATTTTGGCAGAAGAATTACTACATCAGGATGAAAGTCTAAATGTGGTTTCAAGTTCTATGGTAGACTTTAAAGTATGGTGTTTCAATGGTAGGGCAGAAAGTATTTTTGTTGCGTATAATAGAAGTAAAACTCTTCTTAATATAGATTTGTATGATACGAATTGGAATAGGCTATCAAATAACATAAGAAGCAATGGAGTTGATAAGGTTAATAACGAAGTTGTTTTTCCTAAACCTGATTGTTTGGAACTTATGTTGTCAATAGCAAGTAGGCTTTCTGTAGGACATCCGCAAATGCGTGTTGATTTTTATGTTGTCGATAATAAGCCTGTAATAGGCGAACTTACAATGGCAACAGGATATGGCTATTTTACCGAAGAGTATTATAATCATTTAGGAGACTTGACAGATGTTAGTTTGATAAAAAGAATAAAATAGTATGACTCTCCTATACTTAACAGAAGATTATTTTCACAGCAAGGTTCATAACAACTTATTGATACGTATGTTGGAGCAAGATGTAGATTTAAGAATCTATGTCTTTGCCCCAACACGTCCACGAGTGGGTGAGATATTAACAAACAGCTTCGTACATCATGATCGTCTGATTGAAGTGACAGCTCCAATAGACATTCCGCTCAGTCTTTACCGTCTTGATTTTTGGGCTAAAATACGCTGTAAGGTGCGACTGATAGAAAGGCATATTCCTATCAGTGAGATAGATGCCATTCATGCTGCCACACTCTTTACGGAAGGATGTGTCGCAAGGGCATTACAGAAAAAGTATAGCATTCCTTTTTTCGTATCTATGCGTGGAACTGATTCTGATTTTTATGCGCAAAAGATGTTTCATCTATGGACGATGAGTCGAAGCGTGATAAAGAATGCAAATGCCATGGCTTATGTAACTCCTACGATTAAGCGCAAGATGATGGAACGATGGCAGTATCGTGATCTCATAGAAAAAATGAATGCAGGTTATATTATCAATAATGGTATAGACTCTATATGGATAGACAATTTGCATGTAGAGCAAAAGGTAATTGGTAACCCTGTGCGTGTGCTTTATATTGGTCGTTTTGACTCAAATAAGAATGTAGTGCGACTCATTGAGGCTGTGAAGGAGATACAAAAGTCACAGTCTATTCGTCTTACTTTAATTGGTGGAGATGGTGAAGAACAATCACTTGTTGAGCGTGAAGTGAAACAACATCCTAATTTCATAGAGTATCTCGGCAAGATTTACGATAAGCAGAAATTGATGGAAATTGTGCGCGAATGTGACTGTTTCGCAATGGTCAGCCATGGTGAAACGTTTGGTTTGGTTTATGCCGAATGCCTCAGTCAAGGGCTTCCCATAATATATACGCTTAGAACTGGTTTTGATGGCATGTATCCGCAAGGGAAAGTAGGTTATGGGGTTGATAGTCATTCGGTGGATAGTATAAAGGATGGTTTGTTGAATGTCATAGAACACTATGACGAGCTTAGAAGTAACATATCTTTAGTTGATTTCAAGCGTTTCTCTTGGTCTGAAATAGCTAAATCGTATAATAACATATATATGAAGATACGAGCACATAAAATAGAAAAGAAAGGTTTTCGCGGATATATAAAGTCTGTTTATTATTATATGCGGAACTTGATGCGAAAACCGATAGACAAGTTAAACCATTGTAAAATTGATTCCACTTGCAAATTGGCTTCGGGATCTTCTTTTAAGTATTGTAAAATAGGGAAATATAATTATATAGCTCGTCGCAATTCACTATATAATGTGGAGGTAGGCAACTATTGTTGTTTTGGACCAGATGTCCATATAGGCGGTATGCAACATTCTTATTGGTGGTATAGTATGTCTCCCATACTCAGTGATGAGTGTAAGTTTCCCGAACGTACTGTTATTGGCAATGATGTGTGGATTGGAGCGCAAGCTATTATTAAGCAAGGGGTTAGAATTGGTAATGGAGCTGTCATCGGAGCCAATTCTTTTGTCAATAAGGATGTGGAGGCATATTCAATAGTTGTTGGGTCTCCAGCCAAACATATTAAATATAGGTTTGAAGAAAATGTGATAGAGGAAATAGCAAAAAGTAAATATTGGGAAAAGAATCCACAAGAAGCAAAACAAATGTTGAATACGCTTAGATCATTACGTAAAATTTAAAATAAGGAATGAAAATTGTCAATATAATGGGAGGCTTGGGCAATCAGATGTTTGAGTATGCCTTTGCCTTATCTCTTCAGGATAGGTTTCCTGATGAGGAGGTATTAATAGACACCTCGCACTATGGTCATATATTTTTCAAACGTTATAAGGGAGCTAACTTACATAATGGTTTTGAAGTACATAGGGTATTTCCAAATGCAAAGTTGAGAATAGCTACACCATGGCAACTGATGAGGGTTACTTGGTATATGCCGAATTATGTGCTTAGTCGCATTGTGAGACGTTTGTTGCCTGTAAGGAAAAATGAGATAATTCAGACAGAAAATGATTTCTTTACTCATCATGAGGAGTATTATCAAGTAAAGGGTAATGCCTATTATGAAGGTATTTGGGAGTCTGTAAAGAATTATATCTCAATTCGAAAAAAACTTCAGAAAGTTTATGCTCATGGCACTCCAAACGATATGAATGCTAAGTATATTGAGGCGATGGAGACAGAGAATAGTGTTGGTATTCATATCCGAAGGGGGGATTATCTAAAGTGTCCTGATTTTATGGGTATTAGTGATTTAGACTATTATGAACGGGCTATAAAAGAGATTCAGAAGGATGGTTTGAGCCATACATATTATATTTTCTCGAATGATACCCAATGGTGTGCTAAATACATTATTCCTTTATGTAAAGATGGCAATGTGGTGTTGGTTACAAACAATACTGGGAAGAATTCTGTGTGGGATATGTTTTTGATGTCTCATTGTAAAGACTTGATAATTGCTAACAGTTCTTTTTCTTGGTGGGGTGCTTTTCTTAATCAACGAGGAGGAAAAGTGGTAGCACCCAAGAAATGGGTTAACCGTGATACTGAGTTTGATATTTGGTTAGATGAATGGATTAGAATGTAAGTAAAAATTTCAAATTAGAAAAATATATGAGTAATTTATTTATCGGGGGGGGATTTTAGCAAACTTTTATCATTGGACACACCCCAATGTTTCGGAAGACAAAATACCATATTGGTATAAACGTTCTCTTATTGGTGAACTATGGCATCTTATTCGTAAAGGTATCTGTCAGAATATAGCTCCCAATTGTGTGTTGACGCCAGTGCGTATCGGACTATATCGAATGTGTGGTTTCAAAATAGGCAAGGGATGCTTTATCGGGATGAAATGCTATTTCGACGACCTATGTGTTGATAAAATTATTATTGGCAACAATGTTACTATCTCTTATGGAGTGTATTTTGCTTGTCATGGACGCAAACAAGAACATAACATGATAGTAATAAAAGATGGTGCATACATAGGTATGCGTACATCCATAACAGCACGTCATGATATTGAAATAGGTGAAGGAGCTATAATAGGTGCAATGGCATTGGTTAATAAATCAGTCCCTGCAGGAACTACCGCAGTGGGAGTTCCTTGCAGGGTGATAGATAAAGGATGTTAAGACATAAGCAACGCTGTTTTATAAAAATTCGTTTTGAATAAAACTAAAGAATGGTATATCCGTCCGCACAAGTTGTCGCATAGAGCGATATGGTGCGATACCATCGGGCGGAACAAGATAATATTTAATCACAAAAGTAGTTAACCCTCTGAAAGATAGTGGGCATGCTGCATTGGTGGTTCATATTAAATTTTTCATATTAATCAATTATGATACAATCTTTAAAAATAACAAATCTCTACTATATCTATAGTTACGAAATTAATTTTGCGCATGATGAAAATGTATTGATTCTTACAGGTCCAAATGGATTTGGAAAGACGACAATCTTGCAGATTATAAACCATTTGTGTTCTTTAAAGCTATGGTATTTTTATTTGTTGCCTTTTGATAGAATAGAGATCCTTTTTGATGGTACATATTCTTTGTTCATAAACAAGTTGAATAGTTATGACAATAACTATGGAGATGTAGAATTCGTAATGCTTAATAAATCTGAGGGTGTCTGCGAATCGTTTAATTTTGAGAAACAAATAGTTGAACATTTTGCAAGACGACATTTTCCGATATTTAGAATGTCTGATGCAAACAGATTGGATGAATACTTTGAAGCTCATTCAGACATGGAACTAATCGAGCTCTTTGAAAGGAATATGCCTAATACGATACAATTCCTAAATACACAAAAAAGTGCTATGATAGAGGAACAACGTCTTGTTGTTAAGAAAGTATCAAGGAGTAATTCTGAGTATTCAAGAACGGTGGAGGATATTCAAAGGAATATAAGTTTTTTTTATACGGAAGCGCAAAAAACATACAATTCTGCAAGTCTTAAGATTGATGGTACTTTCGTAAAACGACTTTCGGATATAAAACCATCTCACGACGTTAAACATATTAAAAAAGAAAGAATATACAGAGAAGTACAAAAGAAGATTTTAGAATATAAAAAATATGATTTAGTCGGTGAGTTAGAGGTTGTGTCTGAATTAGGTGTCCATTATAACGAGGTGTTGAAGTTGTATCTAACTGACTTATATAAGAAGTTGTCTTCAATAGACAAGTATTATGATAAACTCTCGACATTTGACCGTATTGTTTCGGGAAAACATTTAGCTTATAAAAGACTCCAATTCAAAGGCGATGAGATGAAGATAATAGGTTCAAATGGACATGAGATTCCAATACGCAAACTGTCAAGTGGCGAACAGAATCTTCTTGTTCTTTGTTATAACCTTGTTTTTGGATTAGATGACAGAAATATTCTTTTAATAGATGAACCTGAGAATTCTTTGCATATGGCATGGCTGCAAAATTTGTTGGATGACTATATAAAAATTGCGAAGTTAACTGGTTGTCAGATAATAATAGCCACTCATTCTCCTGCATTTATTCATGGTAAGTGGAATTTAACTTATGATCTCTGTGAAAATGGAAAAATTCAAGAGTCTGAGGACCATAACGCAAGAGAGTAATCTTGTTGCTCGTGAGGTAATTCTTGCCCATAAAGCAGATAAAGAAACAATCAAGAAAGTACTTGTTTTGATAGAAGGAATCGATGACAAATCTGTATATTCTGTATTTTTAGATGTAGATAAAGTGGATTTCAAAGATTGTAATGGTTGTTTGAATGTAGAAAAACAACATGATACTTTGAAAAAAGAATATGGCTCAGTGTTTATCTCAATTTTAGATAGTGATTTTAAGCGTATGGATGCTATGCCAGATCACGATGAGAATTTGTTTTATACAGACTATCATGATTCTGAAATGCAAATGCTATGTCATAAGAAAGTACAGGAGACAGCTGTCAAAAAAATTACAAACAAACATGTATATGAAGATGTTGTACTGATGGCAGAGATGGAGCTATATAATGTGTCTATGTTGAAATGGTATAATTCAAGACGCAATTTGAGGTATCGATTTGAAGACATGGATCTTGTTAATCTATGTAAAGGGAGTGAGTTGTCTGTAAATATAGCCCTGCAATATATAACACCAACAAAAAAAACTCCTAAAAAGTTTCCCATACAATCTTTTAATAAGTTTCTTATCCAAAATAATATAAGAACTGACTTTGAAATGCTTCACCAATTGACTAATGGACATGATATTATTTCTCGCTTATCAGGTATATTGAAACATAAATATAAATGCCAAGTGAGTGATACTAAACTTCGAGACAAAATATGTAAATCTTTTACGTTAGAAAATGCAAGAAAATCACAACTGTATAATGATTTAAAGAATTGGTGCAGTAGTAAAAAAATCTCAATATTGAAATAATAAATAAAAACGATAATAATGCAAGACTACGGATTAGTATCTATTATCACTCCCACTTGGGCGTGTGCTGCTTTTATAGCAGAAACAATCAAAAGTATACAGGCCCAGACTTACCATAACTGGGAACTTATTATTCAAGACGACTGCTCTAAGGACAATACCCTGGAGGTTGTTAAGCCGTTTATGGAGGCTGACAATCGAATAAAGTATGAATGTAATCCTAAGAACTCTGGGGCTGCAATAACTCGAAACAATGCTTTGCGTAGGGCAAAGGGCAGGTGGATTGCTTTCCTTGACTCGGATGACTTGTGGAGTGAGGATAAGTTGAAGAAGCAACTGAGATTTATGGTAAAGAATGGTTATCATTTTTCGTATACAGGTTATGAGGAGATGGACGAAGACTCGAATATTACTGGTGTAAGACTTTCTGGTCCTAAGCATGTGACTAAGTTGGGCATGTTCAGCTTCTGTTGGCCGGGATGCTTGACGGTGATGTATGATAGAGAGCATGTTGGATTGCTACAGATTGCTGATATCAAGAAGAATAACGACTATGCCATGTGGCTTAAGGTGATTAAAAAGGCTGACTGTTATCTGCTTGACGAATGTCTTGCAAGATACAGACGTGGCAGAAAGGGCAGTGTGTCTACTCATGGATATGGCACAATGATACGTTGGCATTACAAATTATGGCATGAGGCTATGGGCATGAATGCTGTGGCGAGTCTGTTTTGGACGGGAATGAATTTGGTTTGTGGCGTATACAAGAAATTGCGATATGTAAAACACGTTGCCATAGAAGATGAAACACGTTGAGGATATTCTATTTAAGTTGATAGCCGCAGGACTTGGAACTTGTGACAGAGCCAGTTTGCCGAAGGATGTAGATTGGAGAAGTGTTTTTAAGTTGGCAAACCAACAAGGTGTTGGAGCAGTCTGTTTGGATGGAATGCAAAAATTAAATTGGAATATTGCTGAACCAAAAACTATAAAAATCCAATGGATAGGCACAGCCTTGAAGCAAAAACAGCAATATAATGCTCAATGGCAAGCAGCGGTATCGTTAGCGAAAATTTGGCATGATATTGGTTTGCAAATCTATGTGATGAAAGGATTTGTGTTAGCTGAAATGTATCCTCGTCCAGCAAGTAGGTATTCATGTGACATGGATTGTTTTTTAATGAAACGACATGAATGGAATGGAGAAAAAGGGGACGAAGTTGTAGAAGGCAAAGGCATTGAAATTGACAGAAGTTATTACAAAAATTCCAAGTTTTGTTTTAAGGGATTGACGGTTGAAAACCATCGGTATCTCTTGCCTGTTAAGGGTTCATCAAAGGCTAAACGACTTGAGCGATGGTTACGGACACAAATAGAGACAGCAGAACCAGTATATATAGGAAACACATTTCTGCAAACACCATCAGCGTTGTTTAATTCCGTATATATATTGGCCCATGTGCAGGAACATTTTTTTGAGGAAGGAATATCCTTAAAGCACGTATGCGATTGGGCTATGGTGCTGAATACTTATGCTAATAAATTAGATTGGGAGCAATGGAAACACATTTGCAAGGACTATGGAATGTTGTCGTTTGGTTGCGCCATGAGCCGTTTGGCAAATAAAATATGTGGGGTAAAAATTCCTTTTGAATGCGAATGGGATGATGAGGCTGACTGCCGATTGCTTGATGACATACTTTATAGGACAACAAGTGGTAGCGTTCAGCGCTCAAACTGGCAAGTGAGGATTGACTTGGTGAAAAGCATATTCAAAAATCGTTGGAAATATAGAATGTTCTCCAATACAAACTTCCTTATGTTTTGCGGAAGACGCGTATGGGGGTATTTGTTTGACAAGAATTTAGACTAAAACTTTTATGAAACTCAAAAGACTCTTTGATATTGTTGCATCCTTTTTGGGATTGCTTTTAATTTGGTGGATATTCCCTATAGTAGCGTTTTTAATCCACAAGAAGATGCCGGGTGGTCCGGCTTTCTTCTGTCAGAAGAGAGTGGGAAAGGATGGTAAGTTGTTTACTTGTCATAAGTTCCGCTCTATGACGGTGAAGCATAGTGGCTCGTCAGTTTCAGTAGCTGGCGATAGCAGAATTACTCCGTTTGGGGCTAAACTGCGTCATTATAAGATTGATGAATTGCCAGAGCTGTGGGATGTGCTTATAGGTAACATGAGTTTTGTGGGTCCGCGTCCTGATGTGCCTGGATATGCAGACAAATTGCAAGGTGACGACCGAGATGTGTTGAAGTTGCGTCCTGGCATTACTGGTCCTGCTACTCTGAAGTACAGATTGGAGGATGAGATGATTTCGAAATACGTGGCTAAGTGTCAGGCAGAAGGTGACAAACGCCCGATGCAGGAGATTGCTACGGAGTATAACGATAACGTAATCTATCCAGATAAAGTTCGCCTGAATTGTTACTATTATCGTCACTACTCGTTCTGGAAGGATATAGAAATGATATTTGCTACAGTGCTCGGTTTTAAGGTGAAGTTTGCCGGGGAGGAAGTGTGAATGCTTTCTTACCATAATCATTTTGTCGCATAACAGCAACGACGCTGGCGTCTAAGAAAATGAATTGTCAGCTATGTCCAATATGCTTGCCCATTGCAAATATTTGATGTTCACAAAAAGAAATGTGGATGATTGCTTTGTGGATAGTTGGAATAGTAGTATATTTGTCGGGAATTAGCTCCTCTTGGTTTTACGGTAATGCGACGGCGGCAAGAGTTATTACATATTAATCTCATATATCTATGCGCACAAATAGCTTTGACTTTGAAAGAGCTCTGAAGAAGATGGAGAGGTTGCGAAAGAACAATCGTTCGCAAGAGGAAATTATTGATGACTTGAAGCGCGAATTGTCCTCAGTAACCGAACTCTCTCTGCTTACGCATGCGATGAGATTGATTGTGGAACTTGATTGCCGAAAGTCTTCCGAACTATATATAAATGTGGAGTCTCCCATGAAACAGGCGCTCTATCTGATAGATGTCTATTATTCTATTGCGGACAGAGATGGGATAGAGGATATAACCGAAGCCAAATGGGATGTAATCTCGCAGTTGCTGGATGAGATGGAAATGGCTTATTTCAAAACTGTAGGGCTTCCGAATGACGGAGACGTATTTCATGATGAGCGAGACGAGAAGCTGGAAGTCCAACTGTCTTCGTTCCTTTTCTATTTCAGCAATGGCAAGTTGTGCTATGAGGAACAGACGCTTGATAGGTTGATGTGTAGCTGCAAACCTTATGACGATGTGATACGAAATCAATTTGGATTTGGAGTTGATGATGCCGTAAAGTTTGTGCTGCATGTACGTGATCTGAACAACAGGAAATATACAGAAACGATATATAAAGGAAGCAAGTATCACTATTATAGTCAGCATCCCGAAGAATGGACTAAACTTGTATCTGGATACATTGATAAAGGAATCGATCCCAGTGACTGGGCAAATCAGCCTGAATTGAAAGGTGCGTTTGATTTCCTTCTGATTAATCCGGGAGAGATATGTATGCACGGCAGGGAAGAAGTGGAAAGTGTAGACATTGACCGAGACAGTCTGCAACATATAATTAATTTTCTTCTATATGACCCACAGCGAGCGATAGATGCAGGGACTGCATATTATGCAGACAAGCGTCTCTCGGAAGAAATGCCGCTGTTCAAGGTGGGTGATAGATATATTTGCCCCATCACTAAATTTCTGATAGAAGCATTGTATTATCGACTGTCGGCAGAACTGCAAAGGATTGTCACCAAATATAATGAAAGGAAAGGCGAGGTATTTGAGACCAAGGTGTTGGACGTCTTCCAGCGATTCTTTCCGAGCAAAACGCGTTTTTATTCAAGTTATACGATAGATGGAGTATGCGAGAATGATTTGTTGATCAAGTTTGGCACCACTTGGATTGTTGTGGAATGCAAAAATTGTGGTTTCCGTGCCCCCTTCAGGGATGCAGAGCGGGGCTATGATCGCATAAAAACAGATTTTGCTAAGGCAGTCCAGTACGGCTATGACCAATGTAAACGTATAGAAGATGCTCTCTGTAGTGGCAACGCTGTTGATCTATATGATGCAAAGCACATTGGCAAATTGTTGTGTCATGTCGCGCCCCAAGAGATAGGTGATGTGTGGTCTGTGGTGGTGACAGATTACAACTATGGGCCTATTCAAACGGATTTGTCTAAGTTGCTCAACAAGGAACCTGACGACCTTTACCCATTGTCAATAGGTATCGATGATTTGGAAACATTCTTAATTCTGATGAAACGGTTGTGGAAAGGAGTTGCTCCATATCGTTTTGTCGAATATCTTGATTATCGAGAACGCTATCAGGAGCATGTAAAATGTTTTGATGAATTGGAACTTGCGGGCCTTTATCTTTGTGATAGAGACCAGTTCAAGAAGTTTGCTGATGTTGACTCTACGGTCATTACTACTCCCGAAATGGGGGAGATCTTTGATGCTTACTATCGTGTAGGCTTCGGTTTTCCTAATGAACTAAATTACGAGGACAAGCGTCATCGGCAACTACCGGCGTATTCTAAAACGTTTGTGATGGATGATCTGGCCGAACTGAGTCAGGTGTATGGCGTCAATGCCAAGGATAATCATTAGCATGTTTATCATATCCATCTGTCACCTTATCTTGTTAGTGATATATAAGTGGTATTTTTCATGTAGAGTTTCATAGACAGACGTTTTACTAATAGGTCATTTGCTCTATAAGCTCTTACAAATGTCAGTCTTTTACTATTTTTTCTTGCGTTCTGATGCGTCCGCATTGCATCCTGGCATTATCTGTCTACAGTTATAATCTTCTTGCAGAATAGTCCTCTTTGGTATTCTTCCGTAGATTTTTATCTATATCATCGTAATGCTTTTTACTCATAGTAATATCTCTCCATTAACAGTTTTGGAGGGAATTATTGCATATGCATGAAATAGCGCAATACGCAAAGCGCAAGGACTCTTTAATAGTGTGATAATCTTTTGTTTGAAACGTTCAACAATATAATAATCAGTGGAAAAACTTTAATTAATTTCTATTATGGAAAGGAAAACTATTTACTTATGCCTTGCCCACATGAGTGAGGCTGGTTTGGAACAGAAATATGTGAAGGAGGCTTTCGACACCAATTGGGTGGTGCCGATGGGTCCGAACGTGAATGCGTTTGAGAAAGACTTGGAGGCTTTTGCCAATAGTAAGAGCGATGGCTCTGAGGCTCTTGACCGCAAGGTGGTGTGCCTCTCGGCTGGTACGGCCGCGGTACACCTGGCGCTGATAGGCTGTGGCGTGAAGGCTGGCGATGAGGTGCTGGTGCAGAGCTTTACATTTTGCGCTTCGAGCCATCCTATTACTTATCTTGGTGCCAAGCCTGTGTTTGTAGGTTCGGAAGACGAGACCTGGAATATGGACCCAGCGTTGCTCGAGAAGGCCATTCTGGACCGCAAGGCGAAGACGGGTAAGCTGCCTAAGGCCATCGTGCCGGTGGCTCTCTATGGTATGCCTTATCGCATCGATGAGATTATGGCTATTGCCGACAAGTATGGAATCCCCGTGGTAGAGGATGCTGCCGAGGGTATGGGCTCTCGTTTCGATGGTCAGGTGCTTGGTACGTTTGGCAAGTATGGTGTCCTGTCATTCAATGGCAACAAGATGATTACCACTTCGGGTGGGGGCGCGCTTATCTGTCGCAATGCGGACGATGCCAACGAGGTGATGTGGTATGCCACGCAGGCCCGTGACGCTTACCCATATTACCAGCACACCGCCATCGGTTACAACTATCGTATGTCTAACGTGTGTGCTGGTATCGGTCGTGGGCAGATGACGGTGGTCAATGACCATATAGCTCACCACAAGCATGTACAGTCGCTCTATGAGGAACTGCTCAAGGATGTAAGGGGCGTACATATCCACAAGCAGCCAACAGACCCACGCTATGACGCAAACTTCTGGCTTTGTGCTGCAACATTGGATGCAGATGTGAAGATTCAAGGTCAGGAGAATGCCTATAAGGAAGTTATTAAGACTGCCGTGGGTGGTGCAGCAGGTGTAATCCATGCTGTCGATTCGGCTG
>ULOH01007520.1_pt1 | contig 19246 bp, 19 predicted proteins | sample 1952421 | NCBI WGS metagenome assembly ULOH01 (sample SAMEA4835599, study PRJEB28245) | human gut metagenome | biome: gut microbiome; material: fecal sample | place: Denmark | collected 2008
AATACTGATAATATAGGATTTTAAACTTCATGTGGAAGTGGAAAGAAATATAAGAACTGCTGCGGTAAGTAAGATAAATAAATTTAAATTTTATATTCCATCAAAAATATATTAGAAATATATAGCAAAACAGAGGTGTCAGCTAAATATAATTTGCTGACACCTCTTAAATAACGACAAAGATGAAAATACAAAATCGAAGTTTTTCTATAAAATGAAAATGCAATTTGTGCAAAAATTGCATAAGTTCAAATAGAAGAAACTCATAAAGTTAAAAGAATTTACTAAAATTATAATATAGATATGATTATTTCTATAGTATTTAGAGTTAATTCTAAAAAGGTCATTGAGTTTAGAACTTGGTTAATAAAATTTATTATTATTATCTATCAACAGTTTTTGTTGATAGTTTTTCTATTATAGTGATATAATTATTAGGGATGACAATTATGAAGGAAAAAGAATTTAATTTAATAATAAATGATTTAATAAATAATGAAACAGTACTAGAAATGAAGAAATATTATCAACACGGTAGTACTAGTTGTTTTGAACATTGTTATAATGTGGCTTATGTCTGCTACAAGATGGCTAAAAAACTAAGATTGGACTATGTTAGTGCTACGAGAGGGGCTATGCTTCACGACTTATTCTTGTATGATTGGAGAACTCCTAAAAAAGATAGAGTAAATAAAAAGATGCATGCTTTTACTCATGGAGAGATTGCACTTAATAATGCTACTAAATTATTTAAAATTAATGATACAGAAAAAGATATGATACTTAGACATATGTGGCCTGTTACTTTAAAAGTGCCAAAAACTAAAGAAGGATTTTTACTAACACTTGCTGATAAGTACTGTGCTATTATTGAAACTAAGAATGATATAATGTATAATCTTAATAAAATATATTATTTTAATTATTTATATATTGCAGTAATTTTAATATTTAGAGGTATGTAAAAAAATCTATAAACATTACATTTATAGGTCCTTTTCTACTACTAATGGATTAAAATTATTTATTGCCTCAATTAACTTTGGATGTCTAATTATAAAAGAAAACTTCCTATTAATTTTGAAGAATAGACTAGTAATAGTCTTTTCTTTATGTTAAAATTAAATTATAGGGGATGTATATAATGAAAGAAGATACTTTAACTCAAATAAAAAATGAAGTGGAAATAACAAAATTAAATATTGAAAAAAATAATGAAATGGTTAAAAAAATTAAAGAGCTTGAAAAGAATCGTTATGTTAGGGAGTATCTTAGTTTAGTTGGTTTATCTAATACTAAGCAAAAATTTATTACTGATACTGATGATGAAATAATATCACAAATATATGATAAATATATTCATAGAATAGACGAAAGGGATACTAATGGGATATATATTTATCTTGGTACTTTTAGATATTCTAGTACTGCTGATATAGTTTCTCTTGGTGATGATAGGGTTAGTTATGATGATGATAGAGCAGACTATAGATTATATCAAGATTTAGAACAACTTGCTTCATTGGTTGTGAATATCAAAGATTGTAAGGTTTTTGAAGAGAATAATACTATTATTAATCCTAACGGTTATTTTAAAAGTAGAGAATACTACAAAATACAAAAAGAATTTTTTATTACTGCAGTTAAGAAGGGACAAGAAACCGCTAGAAGGAGGATTTTAAAGAAATATCCTGGATTATAATAATTAGTACTGGCTTATATATGATAGATATGGATGATATATCATTTATAGACTACCGGCTATAAATGACACTCTAAGATTATAGCTTAGAGTGAACAATATAAAAATAATATAATATAATAGATTTTTTCTTAGAAATTTGATACAATATTTATATGATAAAGGAGAATAAAAATGGATAATATAATGAAATTTGGCATAGATGAGGCTAGAAAAACAATGAATGAAAACAAAGGTGGTCCTTTTGGAGCAGTTATTACTGATAAAGATGGTAATATTATTAGTGTAACTTCTAATAGAGTACTAGAATTACATGATGCTACTGCTCATGCTGAGGTAATGGCTATTAGAAAAGCAGGTGAAAAATTAGGTACTCATGATTTATCTGGTTGTATTTTATATGCTACTGGATATCCTTGTCCTATGTGTCTGTCCGCTATTATATGGGCAAATATAAAAAAAGTATATTATGGTACTAATTTAAAGGATGCTGAAGATATTGGTTTTAGAGATGATTTTATATATAATTATATTAATAATAAAGATAAAGATATCTTAGATTTAGTAGAACTTAACCATGATGAATGTTTAGAACTATTTAATGAATATAAAGAAAAGAACAAAGAGATATATTAAGGAGGATATATATATGGAAAAAGTCTATATATTTGGACATAGAAATCCTGATACTGATAGTGTTACTGCCGCTATTACACTATCTTATTTAAAAAATAGATTAGGTATGAATACTGTACCAGCAGTACTTAGTTCAATTAACTTAGAATCTAAGTTTGCTCTTAATTATTTTGGAGTAGAAGAGCCTATATTTTTAAATGATGTTAATATCAAAATAAAAGATTTACAATATACTAAAAATTATACTGTTAAAGAAAATGATTCTATATATGAGGCATATTATAGAATGAATAAAGCAGGTATTAGTAAGATACCCGCTATTGACAAGGATAAAAACTTACTTGGTATTCTTAGTATGAAGGATATTGCTAAAGATCAGTTTTCATTTAACTATAGTTATGTTAATGCTACTTATGATAATATTTGTGAAGTTATTAAAGGTAAAAGCATACTTAGATTTGATGATAATATAGATGGTAATCTACTAGTAGCATCCTACAAGAGTACTACTTTTATCGAAGAAATTAATTTGGATAAAGATAGTATCTTAATTGTAGGTGATAGACATAGTATAATAGAGTATGCTGTTAATGCTGGTATTAAATTAATTGTGATTACTGGTAATAATGAGATAAAGAGAGAACATATTGATATAGCAAGAAAAAATAATGTTAATATTATTATTACTCCTTATAATACATTAGAAACTACTAAAATATTTAATTTATGTAATAATGTTACTACTATTCTTAATACTGAAAAGGTTTTATGTGTTAATGAAAATGATTCTATTAATGATTTTATTAAACTTGCTAACAAAACTAGATATAGTTATTATCCTGTGCTTGATAGAAAAAATAGATGTAAGGGTATTATAAGACTATCTGATGTTGGCTTTTCTCATAAAAAGAGTGTTATTTTAGTAGATCATAATTCTTATGAACAATCTGCAATTGGTCTTGAAGATGCTAATATACTTGAAATTATTGATCATCATAATATTGGCACTATTGGTACTAATATGCCTATTAGTTTTAGAAATATGCCTGTAGGTAGTACTAATACTATTATTTATTATTTATATAAAGAACATAGAATTTCTATTCCTAAAAAGATGGCTGGTCTTATGTTATCTGGTATATTATCTGATACACTAATTCTTACTAGTCCTACTACTACGGATAAAGATGTTGTAGCAGTTAAAGATCTTAGTAGAATAGCTAAAGTTAATTATAAAGATTATGGTTATAAAATGATTAAGGCTGGTTCTTCTCTTGAAGGTATGACTATGGAACAGGTACTTTATAAAGATTATAAGAACTATGTAATTAAAGGTAATAAAGTTGGTTTAGGTCAAGTTATTACTACTGATATTAATGATGTTCTTAATAAGAAGAACGAATACATAGATTTACTTAATACTATTAGTGAAAAAAATAATTACTTGTTTGTATGTTTATTTGTTACTAATATATTAGAAAATGGTACTTATGTACTTTATAGCGATAGAGCAAAAGATATTTTAGAATCTGCTTTTAACATTGATAATATTGAAGAGGGCAAGTTCTTAAAAGGTATTGTATCTAGAAAACTTCAAATACTTCCAAAGCTTATGAATGATATGGAGTAATTGACTTTTGAATACATTTGTTGTATTATATAGGTGTATTTTGACGAAAGATAGGGTGTTTAATGGTAATGGAAAATATTATAAATATTAATGAGTATAACGATTTAATCAACGAGTCAAATATAATAAGAAATGAAATAGAAGAAATAGATAAAGATATTATTAGTTCTAATAATGGAATTAAGGTTGCAGGTAAAAACATTAATGGTGCTTTAATTGCCGCTGGGGCTAGTATTGCCACTTGTATAGTTACTTTGGCACTTAAAACTCCAATTTTAGTATCTTTTATATCTGGTGGAATGGCTGCTGTGTCATTTAATTGGGCTCTTACTGCTACTAGTTACATAAATATTGAAAAAAAAAGAATATTAGAATGTAATAATAAAAAAATGTCACTTATAGATAAGCAAGTTGAATTAAAAAAGAGAATATTAAGTATTGAAAAAAATAGAGAAAATAATTTTAACTTAACTGAAATAAGCAAAAATACAGCGTTTAATGTTAAAACTAAAGCAGGGGTTAAGGTTAAAAAAAGAAGTATTAATGATAACAAGTAATTATATTTGTTAACTGATATTTATTAAGCATATTTACTATTGTATTATTAATTATTCATTAAATAGTATTGATAAAAAAGTCAATATTATTTATTTGAAAACATTAATATATTAATAAGTATGCTTTTTATTTAATTTTTTGTTTCTTATTTTTAGGAAATCTGCTATAATATAGGAGAAAGAGGTGTTATAATGATTATATTATCAGTAAATGCTGGTAGTTCATCTTTAAAATTTACTGGATTTGAGATGCCTAGTGAAGATGTTCTAATCAGTGGTGTATTTGAAAGAATAGGAATTGATAATAGTTTTTATACTATTAAAGTAAATGGTGAAAAGATTAAGAAAGAGGTAGAATTACCTAATCATAAAGTTGCTTTTGAAATTTTAATTAAAGAACTTATGGACAATAAGATTGTTGAATCTTTGGATGAAATTAAAGGTGTAGGTCATAGAATCGTACAAGGTGGTGCTTATTTTGATAAGACTGTAATCGCTGATGAAGATGCTGTTAGTAAAATTGATGAACTAGCTAGTTTAGCTCCTTTACATAATCCCGCCGCTATCGTGGGTATTAATGCCGCTAAAGAAGTTATGCCTAATGCTGTTCAGACTGTTGTATTTGATACAGCCTTCCATCAAACTATGGCTCCTTGTGAATATATGTATGCAGTACCTTATGCTTGGTATAAAGAATATGGTATTAGAAAATATGGTGCACATGGTACTAGTCATAAATATGTTTCCCAAAGAATGAATGAAATACTTGGCAGAAATGATACTAAACTTATTACTTGTCATATTGGTAATGGTGCTTCAATTAGTGCTGTTAAAGATGGTAAGTGTGTTGATACTTCAATGGGTCTTACTCCTAATGCTGGATTAATTATGGGTTCAAGATGTGGTGATATGGATGCTACTGTTGTTACTTATGCTATGGAAAAGACTGGTATGACTCCTAAAGAGATGGATATTGTACTTAATAAACAAAGTGGCTTACTTGGAATAAGTGGTGTATCTAGTGATTCAAGAGACATTGAAGAAGGTATTAAAAATGGTAATGAAAGATGTATTTTAGCACAAGAAATGTATGTAAAGAGAATAGTTGAATATATTGCTAAATACTATGTTCTTCTTGGTGGATGTGATGCTATCGTATTTACTGCTGGTGTTGGAGAAAACTCTATTAGTACTAGAAAAGAAATTCTTAATAAACTTGCAGTACTTGGTATTAAAGTAGATGAAGAGGCTAACAATGTTAGAGGCGAAGAAAGAAAGATTACTACTGATGACTCTGCTGTTCCTGCTTACATCATTCCTACTAATGAAGAGTTAATGATTGCTAAAGACACTTATTCATTAGTATTACAAGGATAATATGAATATATATAAGCAAATATTTAAAGTAATTAAAAAATATGATACCATTGTTATAGCAAGACATATTGGTGCTGATCCTGATGCTTTAGGTTCTCAGTTTGCACTTAAGGAAATAATCTTAAAGACTTTTCCTAATAAAAAAGTATATGCTGTTGGTAATCCTGCAAGTAGATTTAAGTTTTTTGGAAATAATGAAAAGATAGATAACATCGATACTACTAAAGGGCTACTTATCGTTTTGGATACTCCAGATATTAAGAGAATTGATGGTGTTAGTCTTAATAATTTTGAATATGTTATTAAAATGGATCACCATCCAATTATTGATAAGTATGCTAATATTGAATTAATTGATGAAGACTCTTGTAGTACTAGTCAATTAATACTTGAATTTATATTTAATAATAAAATTGAAATAAACAAGGAAATAGGAGAAAAATTATACTTAGGAATTGTTGGTGATACTGATAGATTCTTACATGATTATACATCTTCGAAAACATTTAGTTTGGTTACTAGATTACTTGAAGAAACTAATATAGATTTTACTTCTTTATATAAAGTCTTATATCAAAGACCTATTTCTGAGATTAGATTTGAAGGATATATTTACCAGAATTTAATTCTTACTGAAAATGGTGTTGCTTATATTAAAATTATTGATAGAAAGTTAAAGGAATTTGGTGTAGATAGTGCTGCTGCTGGTAACATGATTAATGATTTAAAGTTTGTTAATGAAATTATTGTTTGGGTATTTCTTACCGAGGATATTAAAAGTAATTTAATCAGGGCAAATATAAGATCTGTTGGCCCTTATATAAATGATGTTGCTACTAAATTTGGTGGTGGTGGTCATAAATATGCTTCTGGAGTAAAACTTAAGACTTGGGATGATTCTGATAAATTAATTAATGAACTTGATGAGTTAGTTAAGAATTATAAGAATTAAGCTATTTATTACATTGTTATAATTTAATCATAGTTAATAATTAAAGTTAAACTTATGTTTGACTTTTTTTTATTGTTGTGATAAAATATTAACTCGCTGAAGGGGAAGAGACTGCAAAGTAATTTTAAGGAGGTTTTTATGGATAAAATAATTAATGAAATTAGTAATATTAAAGTATTGAATTTAAAAGAATATAATAATCTTATTAGTAGATATGGTATTAATGATGTTAATCTAGCATTTAAGCAAATACTAAATCTTAGTACTAAAAAACAAGAATTACTGAAATTATATAGTATTGCTTTTATCGTTATTGATATAACTAGTCAAAATAAAAGAAATAACATTTATGGTTTCTTATGTAATAAATATGGTCAAGATGTAGTAGATAAGTTTATATCAGAATATGAAATATCAATTCTATCTTTTATTGATGATGATAAAATTAATGAATTACTCAATGCCGCGATTGACTTTGAAGAAACAAGAGAAAACTTAAATAACGAAGAAAAAAGTAATGATGAAAACATTGATAACAATAACTTTTATACTGATAGTGACTCTGTCAAGGTGTATTTAAGGGAAATTGGTAGTTTACCTTTATTAAAAGCTGAAGAAGAAAAAGCTATAGCAATTGCCGCTAAAAAAGGGGATGAAAAAGCCAGAAAAAAATTAATTGAATCTAATTTGAGACTTGTCGTTTCTATAGCTAAGCATTTTGTATATCATGGACTTTCTCTTTTGGATTTAATACAAGAAGGAAATCTTGGTCTTATGAAAGCTGTAGAAAAATTTGATCCTTATAAAGGATTTAAATTTAGTACTTATGCCACTTGGTGGATTAGGCAAGCTATTACTAGAGCACTTGCCGATCATGCTAATACTATAAGAATTCCTGTTCATGCCCATGAACTTATTGGAAAAATTAATAGAACAAAAAAAATCTTAACGATGACTAATTCTGGTGAACCTAGTGATGAAGAGGTGGCAAAGTATCTAAATATTGATGTAGCAAAAATTGAAGAAGCTAAGTTAATAATGGAAAAAACAAATTTGATCTCTTTAGATACTCCTATTAAATCTGATGGAGATAGAGATGATTCTGTTATTGGAGATTTTATTCCTAGTACTGATGATGATCCGGAGGAAATTGCTTATAAAATGGCACTTGAAGAAACTATCAAAGAAGTTTTAGCCACTTTAACTCCTAGGGAACAAAAAGTTTTAGAGTTAAGATTTGGACTTAATGACAATAAAATTTTTACACTAGATGAAATTGGCCAAATGCTTGGTGTTACTAGAGAAAGAATTAGGCAAATTGAAAATAAAGCTATAAGAAAAATAAAAGTTCCTGTTAGGAGAAAAAAGTTAGATCCTTTTATTAAATAATTAGATATAAGTACAAGTTGCTTATATCTTTTTTACTCTAATAGTTTTCAAAATGCTACAAAAGTGTTATAATTATTAGGAAAAGAGGGATAGAGGATATGTTAAAAATAGAAAATCTAGAAGTTACTACAGATAATAAGAAAATATTAAAAAATTTTAATATGGTAATTAATGATGGTGAAATTCACGTTATAATGGGACCAAATGGTACTGGTAAATCGACATTATCACGAGTAATTATGGGTGATCCTAATTATAAAATCATTAATGGTAGTATAGAATTTAATGGCGATAATTTAAATTCTTTTTCTACTGATGAAAGAGCTAAGAAGGGAATATTTCTTGCTATGCAATATCCTATGGAAATAGAAGGAGTATCAAACCAAGACTTTCTAAGAACTGCAATTAGTAGTATTAATAATAAAAGAATAGGATTATATGATTTTATATTAAAATGTGAAAAAGGTGCTGAAGAATTATCTATGAATAAGGATTTAATTCATCGTAGTTTAAATGTTGGCTTTTCAGGTGGTGAAAAGAAGAAGAATGAAGTATTACAAATAAAACTTCTTATGCCTAAATTTATTATTTTAGATGAACTTGATTCTGGACTTGATGTAGATAGCCTTAGAATTACTAGTGAAAATATAAAGAAATATAAAGCGGAAAATCCTAGTACTTCTATTTTAATTATCACACATCACCCTAAAATATTAGAATACTTGCATCCTGATTATGTTCATATAATGAATAATGGTAAAATTATTAAAACTGGTAATTATGATTTAGCAATGGAAGTAGAAAAAAATGGATACAATTATTTTAAAGATAGTAATAATGATATAACTAAAGAGGTAACTAATGAATAAAATAAATGTAGTAGATAATAAGATTATTCCTTTTGATAATACTGATGTTATATTAAATAATAATATTATTACCTTTACTAATAACGGAGACTATTATTTAGAATATATTACTTCTGATAATGTTAATATTACTATAAATATAGAAGATAATGTATGTGTACAGTTATTTGAATATTCTAATAATAACGACATTAATACTAATATTACATATAATTTAGGTAAGAATTCTTCATTAATAATTAGTAAGTTTTATTATAATGATAATACTAACGAAGAAATTAATATTTATTTAAATAAAAAGAATGCTAATATTAAATATAATTTTTCTAGTATTAGTAAAAATCATGATAATTATTTAATTAATATATATCATAATGATAGTACTACTAATAGTGATATATTTAATAGAACTATAGCTAAGGAGAATAGTAGTAATAATTTTGATATTAATAGTTATGTAGAGAATAAAATATTAGATTGTTATTTGAATCAAAGTACTAAGATTATTACTTTAGGAGACTCCAATAATAAGATTAATCCTAATATGTTTACTCATGATAATAGTGTTACTGCAATTCATGCATCAGTAATTGGTAATGTTAATGAAGAAGAATTATTCTATTTAATGAGTAGAGGTATTTCCTATAATGAGGCTATTAAAATTATTATAAAAGGAATTATTTTGTCAAATATTAATCCTAATATGGAATATAGAGAAAAAATACTTAATATTTTGGAAGAAGTAGGAGGTGAATAGATGAATAGAGATGATTTTAAGATTTTAAAGAAAGATGTTATATACTTTGATAATGGAGCTACTACTTTGAAACCTAAGGTAGTAAGAGATGCTATATTAAAATATTATGATGAATATACTGCGAACACTCATAGAGGTGACTATAAACTAAGTGCCACTGTTGATAGTCTATATGAAGAGACTAGAAAAAAAATTAAAAACTTTATTAATGCTAAAGAACCTTCTGAAATTGTTTTTACGGATGGTACCACTAATGGTATGAATATTATTGTTTCTGGTTTTTTTAAAGATTATTTGAAAAAAGATGATGAAGTTCTTATTACTCTTAGTGAACACGCTTCTAATATTATACCTTGGTTTATATTACAAAAAGAAATAGGTATTAAAGTTAAATATATTGAACTTAATGATAATCATGAAGTAACTATCAATAATGTTAGAAAGGCTATAACTAACAAAACTAAAGTTATATCTCTTGCTTATACTACTAATGTAATCGGTGATGAGAGACCTATTAAAGAAATTAGTAAACTAGCCCATGATAATAATATAATCATGGTCGTAGATGCTGCGCAAGGTATAGCACATAAAAAAATAGATGTCCAAGATGAAGACATTGATTTTATGGTATTTTCTGGTCATAAGATGTATGGTCCTACGGGTATTGGTGTCTTATACGGTAAATTTGATTTACTAGATAAAGTTAAACCATTTAATTATGGTGGTGGTATGAATGCTATGTTTACTAAGGATGGCTATGTTGAACTAAGAGAGATACCTACAAGACTTGAAGGTGGTACTCCAAATATTGAAGGAGTATTAGGACTTAGTGCGGCAGTTAGTTATCTAGAAAATATTGGTATGGATAAAATTAATAAGTACGAAAGAAATTTGAGAAAATATTTAATTAATGAACTATCTAAACTTGATTTTATTACTATATATAATAAAGATGTAGATACTAATATAGTAGCTTTTAATATTAATGGAGTATTTGCACAAGATGCTGCGATATACTTAGATAAATATAATATATGTGTAAGAGCGGGTAATCACTGTGCTAAAATACTTGATAATGTCTTTAATATTAGTAATACAGTTAGAATTAGTTTAAGTTTTTATAATACTAAAGAAGAAATTGATTTACTTATCAATGTACTAAAGAATAGTAATAATATATGGAAGGAAATATTATAATGGATAGAGATTTAAAAAGAAGCATTATTTTAGATAATTACCAGAATCCTAATATGAAACATACTAGTGATGATAGTTATTTTAAGATTAATACAAGAAATGTTAGTTGTATTGATAATTTAGATATTTATTTAAAGATAGAAGATAATATTATTAAAGATATTTCTTTTGAAGGAGAAGCTTGTGTTATAAGTATATCCTCTACTAATATTCTTACTAATTTACTTATTGGTAAAACTAAAGAAGAAGGTATTTACTTAATAAATAATTATTTAAAAATGATTAATGAAGAAGAATATGATAAAGAAGTATTAAAAGAATTATTAGTATTTGACGATACTAGTAAACAACCCTCAAGAATTAAATGTGCTACTTTATCTGCAAATGGTATAAAAGATTATTTAGAAAAAGAAAATCACTCATAGTTAAATGGGTGATTTTTATGTATCAACAGGTGTTGTTGATATTTTTTTACGATATATATTATATCATAAAACATGGTTGTTTTCAAGACTTGTAGTTTTGTAAATAATAACTTATAATTGTTACGAGGTGAGATTCTAGTATGAAAAAAGATAATTTTAAAATAAACTTTAAAAAAGTATGGCAATATGTTAAAAAGAAGAAATGTTTATTAATTATAAATATTTTTCTTAATATTATATATTGTGCTGTCTGTATCATTATTCCTTTAATATCTGCGAAGATAATTTTGAATATTACAAGTGGATTATTTGATGAACTTTTAATTACCGCTATTATGCTATTTGGAATTTATATTATTGAAGTTATAGTATCATATTTTCATGGTAAATTACTCCAGATAATTTCTAGAGAAACATTAGTTAATATTCAATCTGATTTGGCCAAAGCAACATTAAACTTGGATATACAAATAATTGACAAAAATGGTTCAGGGATGTTACTGGAAAGAATTAATGGAGATTGTAATAAAATAACTTCATTATTTTTTGATATATCTGGAATGCTATCTAAAATAATTACCCTTATTGGAGTATTTATTTCAATTCTTGTAATTAATAAATATATGTTTATATATATGATTGTTAATTCCATTATTATTTTTATCATTAATAAAAAAATGATAAATAAAAGATTTGAAATAGATAAAAATAAGAGAAAATTTTCAGAAAAGAAAACGAGTCTTATTAGCGAACTAGTTAGAGGTATTAGAGATATTAAAGTGTTAAACATATCTGATTCTTTTGAAAAAATGCTAGATGAACAATTAATAACAGATAACAATTACAATTATGCAATGGCTAGTGTTAATAGAAAATTATCTTACTTAACGGCATTTACTCAATATTTATTTTCTTTCCTGTTTATTATTTTTGGTATTATATTGTGTAAAAATAATCTACTAGAAATATCTGGGTTTTTAATAATATATAATTATAGAAATAGGGCTTTTAATTCTCTATCGTTTATAACAAGAATAAATGAAAGTTTAAAAGATTTTAATTTATCTGCGAGTAGAATATTTGAGATTATTGATAGCAAAGATTTTAAGAAAGAAAAATTTGGTAAGAAAATGATTAAAAATGCAGAAGGTCATTTTAAATTTGAAAATGTTAATTTTTCTTATAATGGTGAAGAAAAAATTATTAAAGATTTATCTTTTGAAATTAAACCTAACGAAACTGTTGCTTTTGTTGGTAAATCAGGGGCAGGAAAAACTACTATATTTAGTTTACTCGATAAATTATATACGATAGATAGTGGAAACATCTATATTGATAATATTAATATTAATGATTTAGATAGAGATAGTATTCGTAATAATATTTCTATTATTACTCAAAATCCTTATATATTTAACTTTAGTATTAGAGAAAATCTGAGACTAGTAAGACCTAATATGACTGATGAAGAAATGATTGAAGCCTGTAGGATGGCTTGTATAGATGATTATATTAATAAATTACCTCAGAAGTACGATACTATTTTGGGTGAGGGTGGTATTATTTTATCTGGAGGTCAAAAGCAAAGACTTGCTATTGCTAGAGCTCTTCTTAAAAAAAACAGAAATAATTTTATTTGATGAGGCCACTAGTTCTTTAGATAATGAGACTCAAGAAAAAATACAAACTGCAATTAAAAATATGCAGGGAGAGTATACAATACTTATAATTGCACATAGATTATCCACTGTTATTAATAGTGATAGAATTATAGTTATTGACGATGGTCATGTAATTGCAGAAGGTACTCATGATGAACTTATAAATGACAATGAATTTTATAAAAATTTATATCATAATGAATTAAAATAGATTGAATTTATTAATAATTGTTAAAAAATCACTCATAGTTAAATGGGTGATTTTTATGTATCAACAGGTATTGTTGATAATGTTTTTTTATTAATCTTTTGTTATTCCACATATATAGTCCATAGATACATTATACCTTTTACAAATTTGATAAGCAAATGATGTTAAGATTAGTGTTTTTCCTTTTTCATAGGCACAAACTGTTGATGGAGTAGTATTTAAGAATAATGCTAATTCTTTCTGTGTAAGATTTTTTTCTTTTCTAAATGTTACTATATTATTTCCTGATATTTTTTTATCTACTTTGTAATTGTATGCTTTACTTTCTTTTTTGATATTTGACAAGTTACAAATGTAATCAAGACTTATGCCGTAGTAATTTGCTAATAATATTAACTTATTTAATGGTATTATTTCTACTTCTTTTTCCCACCTAGAGTATGTAGGCTGTGATACTTTTAAAATATCAGCGACTTCTTTTTGGCTTAATTCCATATTTTCTCTAATGTCTTGTAATCTAAAATTCATAGATATCACCACACTTATTGTCTCATTTTTTGTAAAGTATTAATTTTTATATACAAAAATACGAATTATATGTTATAATTATTATAGAGAAGGTAAAAATGAAAAAAGGTAAAAGTAACTATAATCTTACATTTAATAGTGATAGTACTTTAGTTAACAATATTGTACAAAGTTATTTAAAGGAAAGTGGCTTTAACATGTATGAGAAGAAGGGGGAAAAGTATTATAGAGCAGGAGATGCTATGCTCGGATACAAAGGTTTTAACTATAGTATCAATGGTAATAATCTAATCATAGAGGCTTGGCTAGATGGTGCATTAGGGGATTTTCCGCTAGAACAAAATAGTCTTAATATGCTTGCAATGGATTACAGGAATTCTCTTAATAAATTATTTCAAGAGATAAATAAATTAAATAATGGAGGAATGAATATGAATAATAATTTTAATAATCAAAATATAAATAATCAAATGAATTATGACCCTAATACAGGTCAGCCAATTAATAATAATGATAATAATAATAATTTCGTTCAATCTTTTCAAGATGAAACTATGAAAAAGAAAGAAAGGATGTGTGAGATTGGATTTTGGCTATCTATTCTAGGACTTGTTTGCTCTTTCTTTGGCATTGCTTATGGTATCTTTGTTTATATTATGGACTTTTACTTTGCATCACAAGGCTTAAAGACTAGAAAAAAAGGTAAGGCTATAGCTACAATTGTTTTATCAATAATTTCTATTTTGTTTATAATATTTACTTTAATAATTGCTAATAGTTAATATGAATATATATGATACTGTTCTTTCTATAATAGCATTAGTAATAATAGTTATAATGTTAATCTTATTATTAAATGTTGTATATAGAACTTGTTTAGTAAAAATTGTACTTATTAAGATTATTTCTAAACCAACGACTACAGATTATATTGATACCTATTATTATAATGTTATAAAAAAACAAAAAGTAATTAAGAAAAATGTAAAATTTCACTCTTATATTTTTATAAAAAGATGGCAAAGTAGATTAGCCTTTTACTCTAAGGATAAAGAAAAATTAGTTGCAAAATTAAGAACACCATTTGTTTTAAGTCTTATTATTTTAATTTTATTTACTGGAATTTCTAATATTGATTTGAAAATATTTATTATTTCTTGTATAATTGTATTGTCTACGATAGTTTTATTTGTAGTGAGTTATAAATCTAAATATTTAAAGAAAGATAGTAATGGTGAGAGTGATGTTTAAGTTTAAATTTATTATTAAAAATATTTTTTATTTTAGTTTTTTAATGTTTTTGTTCATACTATCTATATTTTATTTAGATACTATAGCAAATATTAATGATATATTTTTATGTATTATTGGGTTTGTAATCTTTATATTAATTTTTGCCATACTATATATGATTAATTTTAATTTTCCTAATCCGTTATGTACATATGAAATAGAGGCTAAAGTAATAAAAAATGATTCTATATATTTTGAAGGTAGTGATACACCTCCTTATGATTTAGAAAATAATTATAATTCGTTAATAACTATAGAATATCTATATAGAAATAGAAAATATAAAAAGTCTATTATGTTACCTAGTTATAGCAAAGTGACTTTTTATAGAGGTAAAGTAAAAATTAAGATATGTAAGTTTTTTCCTAAAATAGTTAATGTAATATAAGGAGATATTGATATGAAAAAAGAAATTGTAACTATTAAATATCCTTTAAGGTATTTAGAACAAATTATACTTATTGTATTAATTGTTTATTTTGGTATTAATTTTAAAATGACTTTTTCTAATAGTACTTATTCTTTAATATTTGTTACTTTATGTGCTACTTGGTTATTTTCTATTATTTATATGCTAAGAAATAAGACTTATTATTATGTTGATAAGGCTGATTATAAGTATTTAATTAGAAAAAAAGATTTAAATAGTAAAGAAGAAAAAGATGATAGCGAAAGATTTATTGCCGATCATATTAGATATGATGATAAAGATATTGATATTTTAAATGGTATAGATTTACTATTTTCACTACCAAATAATAAAATTATAAATAAAAGAATTAAGAATAAAGTACTTAACTATTCTAAATATCAAATAGATAGTATTCAAAATATTACTAATTTTATTGGTATAAAGATATATAAAATTATATTTAAAAATAATAAGTCTAAAGTAATTATTACTTTTAATAATTTATAAATAGATTAATTTAGAGACTTAATGGCTCTAAATTACCATAAAAAGACCTTAGGCTTTTTATGTAGTGAGAGACTACAGGCTCGAACTTAAAATAAAAACTTGTAAAAAAGATTGTAAAGAGGTTTAATTTACTTCTTTTTTTTAGTATAATATTAGATAGGAAGTTTAGGTGGTATTATGCAAGATAAAATGAAGAGATTACTAGATCAAATTGGTATGAATACTGACTATTTAGAAAAGGCTACTATTAAGAAGATAGTAGTCTATGATAATAATAAGTTATGGAATTTTATTATAGAAAATGATAAGATACTACCTGTATATATATATACTGAACTTATTAATAAGATTAAGATTAATTTTAGTACTATTGAAGATATTAAACTTAGTGTTATAGTAAGAGAAGATAATGATGAATATATTAATGATTATATAGATAATTTAATTAATATATTTAGTAATGATAGTTATAAATATAGAGTATTTATTGGTAGAAATGTTAATGTAATAGATAATAAATATGTATTTGAAGTATATAATAAAGCAGAAAATTCTTATTTGATTGAGAAACTTAATTATATTAATAATTGTCTTAAAGATTATGGTTTTAATAAGAATTTAGAACTTAGTTTAGTAGAAGAAAAAGAAAATGAATTACTTAAAGAAATAGAGAGTGAAAAAGTAGTAGAAGATCCAAAGGTAGTTATTTCTAAGAAAGAGACTGCTAGTGAGGTTAAAACTGAAGAGAAGAAGTATTTTAGGCCTAAGAAGGATACTAGTGTTACTCCAATTAAGGATTTAATGTATGAAGTAGATAATATTACTATAGAGGGTACTATTTTTGGTATGGATATGTTTGAATCTAAGAGTGGTTATAAAATTATCACTCTTAAGGTTACTGATAATAATGATAGTATTTATGTTAAGATGTTTACTAAAGATAATGATGAATATGCTAGAATTAAAGATTTACTTAAGGTTGGTTCTTGGTATAACTTTTATGGTAAAGTAGCTATGGATAAGTATTCTAATGAACTTACTTTTACTACGAGATATAAAGATGTAGAAAAGATAGAGAAACCTGTAGCTGAGAAAATAGTGGATGATGCTCCTATTAAAAGAGTAGAACTTCATGCTCATACAATGATGAGTCAAATGGATGGTATTACTGGAATAGATCTTGGTAAACATACTTGTGAACTTGTAAGTAAATGTATTGATATGGGTTATAGAGGTGTTGCTATTACCGATCATAGTGGCTGTCAAGCATTTCCAATTGCTTATGGTATTATATCTGGTTATAATAAGGGAATAGAAGATCCTAGTAAGCATTTTAAAGGACTATATGGTACTGAACTTACAGTGGTAGATGATACTGTTGATATTGTAGTTAGAAGTGATGATAGACCTCTATCAGGTACTACTTTTGTGGTATTTGATACTGAGACTACTGGGTTTAATGCTGGTGGTACTGACCAAATGATAGAAATTGGTGCTGTTAAGATTAAAGATGGTAATATTATTGATAGATTTGATGAACTTATTGATCCAGGTAGACATATTCCTGATAAGATTACCGTGCTTACTTGTATTACTGATGAGATGGTTAAGGGTAAGGATAATGAAGAGAATGTTACTAAGAGATTTTTAGCGTGGACTGGTGATTTACCAATGGTAGCACATAATGCTAAATTTGATATTTCATTTATTTCTAGTGCAATGAAGAAATATAATTTAGGTGAATTTAAAAGTACGGTTATTGATACACTAGAATTATCTAGAGCTATTGATACAGGATATTCTAGACATAGTTTATCTGCTTTGGTTAAGAGATATAATGTTCCTTGGGAAGAGGATGCTCATCATAGAGCGGATTATGATGCTGAAGGTACTGCTTATGTATTTCATAAGATGATTAGTAAACTTACTATGCAGAATTTAAGTAAGATTAATGATTTAGATAAGCTTATTCCTAAAGATGAGATATATAAATTTGGTAGAACATATCATTTTAATGCTATTGCTCTTAATAAGAAAGGTCTTAAGAATTTGTTTAAGATTATATCTCTTGCTAATACTACTTATTTATATAAGACTCCGAGAATACTAAGAAGTAAACTTAATGAACTAAGAGAAGGACTTATTATTGGTAGTGGCTGCTACGAAAGTGAAGTATTTATTGAGTCTAGGAGTAAAGAGGGTGAAGAACTTACTAATATTATTAACTTCTATGACTATGTTGAAGTACAACCTCCGGAAGTGTATGGTCATTTGATTCAGACTAGTGATTTTAAGGATGAGAATGAGATTAAAGAACATATTAAGAAGATTATTACTGCTACTAAAGAGGCTGGTAAGATTATTGTGGCTACTGGTGATGTACATCATTTTACTAGAGAAGACAAGATATATAGAGAAATTATTGTTAATCAGAAGGTACCTGGTGGTGGTAGACATCCTCTTGCTAAGAGTAGTATTACTTCAATTCCTTCACAGCACTTTAGGACTACGAAAGAAATGCTTAATGATTTTGCTTTTCTAGGAGAAGAACTTGCTTATGAGATAGTTGTTACTAATACGAATAAAGTTCTTGATATGGCTCAGGAGATTGAGGTTATTATTGATACTGGTGGTATTCCTTTTTCACCAAGAGTTAAGAGTGATGATGGTAAGTCTTATTTGGACTGTCCTAGAGTAGTTACTGATCTTGTATTTAATAGGGCTAAGGATTGGTATGGTGATAATTTACCACATAATATTGAAGAGAGAATATCTACGGAGTTATATGGTAATATTGTATATAAATGCTGGGAAGAAAAGTTAAAAAATGAATGCCCAGATATTAGTAATGAAGAGTTTGAAAGTAAGTTATTTGAGAATTTACATAATACTTTGATTAGTGGCTATGATACTGTTAAGGAACTAGTTACTAATTATGCTGGAGTGCACTGGAATGAGGAAGACGGAGAACTTACTGATAAGGCATTAGAAAAGAAAGTTAAGAAGCTATTTGGTGGTGTTATTGGAGGTGGATTTGATCCGATATATCTAATTGCACAAAGACTTGTTAAACACTCTAATGATGAGGGATTCTTAGTTGGTTCAAGGGGTAGTGTTGGTTCTTCATTTGTAGCTACGATGAT
>ULOH01012593.1_pt1 | contig 19055 bp, 14 predicted proteins | sample 1952421 | NCBI WGS metagenome assembly ULOH01 (sample SAMEA4835599, study PRJEB28245) | human gut metagenome | biome: gut microbiome; material: fecal sample | place: Denmark | collected 2008
ATCTTCCATGCCGAGATTGTCGTTGACACCGACAAAGTAAAGCGAGAGGAAAGCCATTATCAGCCTATCCCTATCATTAACGATTTCAAGGATACCAATGGCAACGACTGCATGAAACAAGCCATTCAGGACAACTACAATCAGATAAAGGAGGACGTCAAACAGATTGTCAAGGATGAACTGGAGCGCATCGCTGCTGACGAGAATTTGAAGCACTTGATACAGAAGTAAAAACCGCATTTATGCCGAAAAAATCTCGTTAATATATAAATTACTATAAATATTTGTAGTAAATTGCATATTTTTCGAGATTTTTTCGTTACTTTGCACTAGAATTAAAAACAGATTAGATTATGCTTATCAGATTCGACTTTAGTAACATCTTTTCTTTTTTAGAAGAAACGGAGTTCAATATGTTGCCTGCAAAATCTTTGAAGAGTCATACAGACCATCTTCATAAGATTAACACCAACGTGAATGTTCTGAAAGGTTCAGTCATTTACGGTGCAAATGGTGCTGGAAAATCAAATATGATTAAAGCAGCAAATTTGCTGCGTGACATTGTTTTAAAAGGTAGAGTTCCTTCTGACATCAGATATATCAGAAATAAATTTTCTGATGAGGTTACTCCTGTCTCACAATCAGTAGAATTCAGCTATAAGAATAAAATATATAACTATGGAGTTACTTACGTGTCAAAGCTCTGCTTGGAGGAATGGCTTTACGAAACAGGTGTAGAAAAAGATGAAATGGTCTTTGAACGTACCTACTCTAAAGAGACAAACAAACCTGTTGTCAAAATGGGCAGGAAATATGTCGATGGTGATGAAAAAAAGGCTCTATTGGTTAGTTTGCTGGAAGATAACATTTTGAAAAATGATGAATTACTTATCAAACATGAGGATATTATCAAAGAGCCAAGAATCAACAGAGTCAGGGAATGGTTCAGAGACAATCTGAAAATCTTCTTCCCTGAGACCAAGTCTGCATCTATTTTTGATACTCAATACGAAAATCTGAAATTCAAGCATTTTTCAGAAAAGCTCTTAAGAAGTTTTGATGTAGGCATTCAAGACATAGAGTTGCATGAAGATGATTTGGATAAATTCGTCTCGCAGACTGGTATGCCTTTGGATAAAATTTTCGAGGACATCAAGACTAATCTCAAAAAAGAAGAGTCTGGTGTGATTGAAACGCAGTATTTTACTATTGGCGTTACAAAAGAAGAAGATGATAAATATATGATCCGAAGAATAACAACCAGTCATGTTGTAAACAACAAGGCTGTGAGCTTCGAGTTAAAAGAGGAGTCGGATGGTACACAACGATTGTTTGATTTTGCGCCAGTTCTTTATGACCTGATGCAGTCTGACAAGACTATCATTGTTGATGAGATTGACAGGAGTATCCATGCCAATCTATTGAAGATGTTTGTAGAAAAAGTGATGGGAATGCCTATCCTTGGACAAATTATCTTCTCATCCCACGAATCATGCCTTCTTGATTGCTCTATCTTCAGGAATGATGAGATTTGGTTTGTTGAGAAAGACAGAAAGAACCAAAGTTCTCGTTTCTATACGCTTAATGATTTCAAACCACGAAATGATTTGGACATTCAAAAAGGCTACTTGAAAGGACGCTTTGGAGCTATTCCTTTCTTAGCTCATTTAGAGGATTTAAAATGGGAGGACTGACGTATGCCATATAAAAAACGCAGCTACTATAAACATGAGGAAGCCAAGGCAAGAGACTATAGTCTTTTTGTTATCGCATGTGAGGGTACAAAGACAGAACCAAGTTATTTTGCACCGTTCGATAATTTCGAACGTATCAAGGTTAGAATCTTGGAACATAAGCAAACTGAGTCTGCCCCTTCACATGTATTGGCATCAGCGAAAAAGTATATGACAGAAGAGGGACTGAATGCTGAAGATGGTGACTCTCTCTGGTGTGTTATAGACGTGGACAAATGGCCTATTGACATGATAAAAGAATTGGGTAGTTTCTGCATAAACACCCCAGGATGTCATATAGCCATCAGTAATCCATGTTTTGAGGTATGGCTTCTATACCACAAGCTTACTGATTTGAAAGATATAGATTGTTCTAAGTCTCACAACGTAAAGGTTGCTTTGTCAAAACTCACCCCAGGTGGATTTTCAGCAACTGAATATGTAAAACTGATGGCTCAAGCTATCATTAACGCAAAAGCCAAGGACTCTCAACCTGGCGAGCAACATTACTTCCCAGCACTTAAAGAAACCAAAGTGTATGAACTGGGTGAGGCATTAATAGAAAGGATTGGCAAAAATAGTTGGCAGGATTTTATAAACAAGAATATTTAAAATCAGAACCTATGATAAAATTTAGGCAGCAACGTATCCCTATGGATTTCGTTACTGCCTAAAATAAGTAACGCCCCTCTAGTATGCTGCCTTTCGACGCGCCTGAGGGGCTTATTATCTTTAGTTGAATGAACTGTCTTTCTTTTTGCGCTGCAAAGTTAAGAACTTTTTTTGAACTACCAAATAAAAAACAAAGATTTTTCTAAGTTTTTTCAAATTTTCCACATTTCTTCGTCTTTCCAACCCTTTGGGAAGCCCATGGCAGTTAGCGACACGACATCTTTATACTCATCCAACAATGCTATCAGCCTGGTTTTGAATGGAGAGGTAGGATTCACCGTCTGCAACAGATAGTTCAGGATACAGGCTGTATAATAGAATTTCTTCAATCTCGCCTTATGAGGTTCTCTGAGCCATGTGAGTTTTTTGGAAAATTCCAACCGCTCCGGCACGATACTCATATCTCGATTCCAAAGACGGGCATGATGGGCACAGATGTTCCTCACGTAGTTGATGGCATGCAACCAGGAGCAAAATGTCTTAGGAGGCAATCCGAAATACGAGGCGATACTAGCTATGTCTGCACGGTTCTTCAACCCCATACATATTCTTGAAAGATGGTTGAAATACATGATTTCCACACTCATCCAAGAAGGTGGGTTCACCGGATCATAGTACTTGCTGGTATAATGCTGTATGAATACCTCAGCACGATTGTTATGCAGCTGTTCCCTGATATGACTTTGTATTTCCGAATATACATCAATGGTTATCTGCTTGCCATCACGCAACATGATGGTCTTGGGTTCATTGAATATATCCTGTCTGTCTTGCCAATGCGAACCGTATTTATGACTTAATTGGTAGATGATCTGAGTTCTGATGGCTACCTCAAGCCTTTCTATCGCATCAAATACCAACAAACGGAGCTTTCTGTCAAAAACATAAAGGTTATAGACATGATCCCAGGTGATACCTTTCTTGAAAGAATCCAATATCTCTCCTTCTTGATTGGCTTCTTTAAAAGGCAGCATATAGGCACTCATCCTATAGTAGCTGATATTGGCAAGATGCCTTTTGGCACGTGCCTCGTCAGCAAATTGAAGCCCTCTGGATTTGAGGAGTTCAACCTGCTGCTGATAGGTCAATGGTGGCTTTGTATATTTTTCCATACTCTCACAGTTTTATTTAAGTTACAAAAGTATAGAAAAATTCCTGTATGAAAGAAGAAATGCCTAATTTTCTTGTATTCTGATAACATTTTTCAGTAATTCTATAGAAAATGAGCATTTTCATCGCCTCATCCTCTCCAATTCATCATCCCGTCGCATCTTATCGTTCAACTTCTCCTGCATCTTGTCCAGAAAGTAGGTACGACTGTAGTTCTTACGTCTCCGGATATCGGTATAAAAACGGTAGCAGTCCTTAGCCTTGACACCAAAGAATTGGTACATGGCTTGAGCCAGCTCCTTGAATTTCACTTCGCCGTCATTCACACTTCCCATCACACAGATGCCATATACCATCTCTACGAGGTCTACAGCATTCCCCGTCCAGCATATCGGCAAAACCTTGTCCGTCTTCTCATGGACAACAGCTACAGAAGCCCCCTTGCCCACGCTTGCCTTTACCTGCAGCATCATCTTACGGATGAACGACAGGGCTTTCTTGATATACAGTCCAAGAGCACATCCAGTATCTGGATGTAACAGTGGATGATATTGCAACTCTGTCTCTGCAAACACAAGGGCATGCAGAGCCTCCTTGCTCTCTGACGCACGGTGGCACAGGTCTATAACCTGAGTTACAAACTGGTGATACTCCTCCTGAATCTGGTTCATCTCCATCTTTCCACCAAGATTGTTGATAACCTTGAAGAAGGCAGTCTCTGTCAATATATTATAGCTCATAAGTCTTTCTGTTTTGAATGTTAAACTTCTATTTGGCGGTGTACACACAACCCCTAGAAGTCCAAAAGCAATGCCAACAGACGCCAAACAGCGCCAAAACAGAGTATAACGTCTTGATTATCAACAGAGCGGCAACAACCACAACCGAGCAGTACAAAAACAAAAAGTGTTCAAAACTTGAACACCTGTTCACGTTTTGAACACCCCATTCTTCACTTTTGCCTTCACAAAAGCCTATTCTATACCATACTTCTCCTTCAGATTGTACAATGTCGTCCGTCCAATCTTCAGTATCTCTGCGGCTTTGGTATGATTTCCCTTGGCGAGTTTCAAGGCTCCAATGATTCGTTCCCGTTCCGAATCCACATCTCGCAGCGCCGTCGTCCCCGATGTAGTCCCCGAAAACGAATCAAACTTCAGGTTCTCTTCCGTGATCATCCTCTCCTTCGCCATAACCACGGCATTCTTGATGACCCGTTTCAGTTCTCTCACATTGCCTGGCCAGGTATAGGTTTCCAAAGCCTTGATGGCTCCGGTACTGAAACCATCTATCTCTTTTCCGAACCGCAGTTTGTATCTCCTCAGAAAGAATTCTGCCAATGGTCTGACATCCTCTACCGCCTCTCGCAATGGCGGCAACTCGATAATGGTCTCGCAGAGACGTTGCAGCAGGTCATGCTTGAAGGTATCATTGTTCACTGCCTTGCCCAAATCTTCATTGGTAGCCAGCACCAGACGCACATCGGCCTCAATGTCCTTTGTTCCGCCAACTCGTCTGAATCGCTGTTCCTGCACCACTCGCAGCAACATTTTCTGCACCTCCAGAGATAGGTTGCCTATCTCGTCCAGAAACAGGGTTCCTCCCTTCGCTTCCTCAAACACACCCATACGGGCATTGTCTGCCCCGGTAAAAGCACCCTTCTCATGCCCCAGAAGAGTAGAGGCGGCAAGCTGTTCATTCAGGGTGCCGCAATCCAAGGTGACGAATGGCTTGTTGGCTCGCTTGCTTTTCTCATGTATCATCCGGGCGATATGCTCTTTCCCCGTACCGCTCTCTCCCAGGATCATCACGGTTATCTGGATGGGAGCAAACATATTCACCAGCTCTATCACCTTCGTGAAGGCTTCACTGGTCCGGGCAAAGATCTTCTCACGACTCTTGGCGATATGTTCATTCCCTTTCCACAGGGCATTCAGAAATTCAAACAGCTCTCCCTGCATCTCACTCTTCGGGAAATAATTGGCTGCGCCCTTCTTGATGGCTGCCACGGCTGAGGAATAACTCTCATAGTCCGTCATGATGACAAACTGGTTCTCATAACCATTCTCCCGCATCCATTCCAACAGCTGGATGCCGTCTCCATCGGGCAACCGAAGGTCAGAGAGTACGATGGTAAACTCATCCGCCTCTCGCACCAGTTCCATGCCCTTGCGCATGTTGTAGGCTTTGGAAGTCTCCCAACCTTGGCGCTTCAGCATGTTGCAGATGCGTTCACAGAAGGTCATACTGTCTTCTATCACTATGATTCGCTTCGTCATTCCATTCCTCCTTTCTGTTCTTCATGAATAGCCTGGATGATGTCTTCGCACTGCCGTTTGATTTCACAGATTCCCAGGGCTATCTGCTTGTCAGTAGTGGTAGTATTCTTCACGGAAGAAAATACGCGGTTCAGCTTTTCACCGCATCCGATCAGTTCCCAGGTTCCTCTCATGCTATGCAATATTTCTTTCAGCTCATGGCGGTCGCCTTTCTCCCAGGCCTTGTCGATACGGCGGATGTTCTCCTCCGTCTCTTCCTCAAAAAGCCACAGCGTTCTTTGCTTCTCACCAAATTCATATAGGGGTATCAGGTCTATGTTCCCTTTCCCGTTCACCTCCTTCTGGATGAATCGGTTGGCAACCGACATCAATTCATTCGGAGAGAAGGGCTTGGATAGGCATCCCGAAAAGCCCTTCCCGGTCAGATAGTCCTCTGTGATACCTGCCGATCCCGTCACAGCAACAACGGGTATCGTCCGGGAATTACCGATGTTTGACATTCGCAGGATTTTGAGCACATCATATCCGTTTGCGCCCTGCATCTTCAGGTCTGTAAACAGGATGTCATAGTCCTTCTCGCGCATCTTGGCCAGCAATTCATCCATACTCATACTGGTATCGCACCTGATTCCGTTTTCCGAAAATATACCCTGCATCCGATGGAGTATCAGTTCGTTATCGTCTATGACGACCACTTCCGCTCTGTTGTCCCCGATAATCTCATTCTCTCTTTCAATATCTTTCTCATGCACCAGTGGCAATGGGATTTCCACTGTGATGGTACTGCCGACATTCTTCTTGCTCGACAGTTCGATTTTACCATCCATCATACCCACCAGATTTTTCACGATAGACAGTCCCAAGCCGAATCCGTCTTTCGTTGCCGCATTGCTCAGCTGCCTGAAGGCATCAAAGATTTGTTGTTGTTCCTCTTCGTCCATTCCGGTTCCGGTATCATACACGGAGATGAACAGCATGCCGCCCTCATAACTCAGACGAAGGGTCACAGAACCGGCATCCGTAAATTTCAAGGCATTGGACAACAGGTTTCTTACAATTCTCTGTATCTTCTCCTTGTCGCCCAGCACGATGTCATCCGACGAACTCTCCACGGTCAGCACTAGTCCCTTCTTGTCCGCCAGTCCTGCAAATTCCGATGCCAGCCTTGTTCCAAGTCCTTTAACGGTAAAGGGTTTAGTCATTATGGTCTCCTTGCCGTTGTCCAGTCGGAAATAGTCCAACAAATCATTGAGCATCTGCTCCATACCTGCTACGGCTTCCAAAGAGATATCTATTTCATCAGCAGAATCCGTCTTCATGACACCCAGATGGTGTTTGAGGGTTGCCAACGGGATTCGCAACTCATGGGTGATAGCCTGTATGGTCTGGCGGCGCTGGGTAAGAAGTTCTATGTTCTGCTGGTTTTTGGTATTCAGCTTCCCGATGAGCTGATCGGTTCTTTTCTTGTTTCTGATAACCTGCAGGAACATGCAGAATAATACCAGAATCAACAGGGAGAGCATACCTATATAATAAATAGGTGTAGTTACCTTCCAGTGTGGCTATCTGCTGCTCTCTTTCCTCGATTCCCTTGTTGACATGCTCGTCAACAACGGCTATCATCTTCTGCAAATGATGGTTGATGGCTTCATTCCTGATGCCTAGACTGTCCAAATGCCCATTGACCTTACGGCTCTGTTGCTGATGCCTGGCGACAATCTTATGATTGAGCACAGACAGCATTTGTGTCGTGGCGGTGGGCTGTTGACGCTTCACGGTATCTACGGCAGCCTTCTCTTCTTTTCCGAACAGTCGTGCCCAAAATCCCTGTTTTTTCTTTTGAGCCGCAGGACGGGGAATGAAGGACTGTACTTGCTGCTCCTTCTTGCTTTTCGCTACAATCTTGGGCACTTCCGTCGTCAGCTCCTCATGAATATCATTACGTTTCTGTACGGCATTCCTGATTTGCAACAACAGTCTTTCCTTCTCAACAAACAGCTGACGGAGATTCTCTGCTTCTATCTGACGGCTCATCTTCCCCATGTTCTCCAACATATGGTCCACTTCCATCCGAAGTTGATGATAGTCTTCTACGTCAGTGGCATCCCAGTCTGCTACCGTCTCGCCAAGCAACGACATCTCGGCGATATGCATGTTCAAATCATGCATATCCTTGCGCCACTCATGCAGTTCTGTATTCCTGCATTCTATCTCTTTCCTGTCGTGCCATTCTGATAGGCCGATCATAATGGTACATCCTATGATGAGAATGGCTGCCATGATACCGCATGCCATCCATCGGCAGATATGTCCAGTCTGTTTCTTGCGTTCCATCTTTATATTTTCTTAGCCGTTACAATTCTATGGTCCTGCTGTAACCATCATTACCTTGTACTTCAACCGAATGTTCGTTCCACCTGTATATGTATTTATATTCTGGAGGCAGGATGATATTGCCCCTCCTGTCCAATAGTCCATACAAACATCTCTGCATGCCTATTCTGCATTCGGCATAATCACCCTTGAAGTCAGAGATATACGAATAAATGGGTTTCACAATGATGTCGTTCATCACCCTCAGTCCCCATCTGCCATCCTGCTGGAAAGGCTCTACATTCTTCAGATATTCCTTCAGTTGTCTGGCTGTCATCTTTTTCCTTGCCGTATTCGCCTTCTTCACCGTTATCATCTCATCATTCACGGCAATGATGTTCTGCATCTTCTTCACATAGGTTGGAATGATACCCTTGCCAGCCCTCAGCCCAGCAAACATACTCTCCCAGTTACGAGGCTTGTCGGGCAAGCCGAACTTGCGGTAGTTACCTACGTTGTCGATAATCATGCACACCTTATCCTTGTTCTCCTTGTTGATGCGCAACCCGCGCCCCACCATCTGCAGATACTTGGCTAGTGACAGCGTAGGACGGGCCATCTGGATAAACTCCACGTCAGGACAGTCAAAACCCTCGTCGAAGAGGTTCACGTTCACCAGACAGTCTATCTCACTGCGTCTGAACGCCTCCACCATCTCCTTGCGTTTCTTGGCAGGCGTCTTGCTGTCCAGTGCCACACTTTTTAGTCCGAGCGCATTATAACAGGCGGCTATCGCCTGGGCATGCAGAATATCAATGGCATAAACAATACCCTTCTTGCCGTCAGCGTATTTCTTCACGCTGTCGTAGAGGCGTTGGATGGTCTGCGGAATATTCAGTTTCTCGTCCATCTCCTTGATGGCATAGTCGCCATCGCTGCCACGTCCTTTCAGCTGGTTCACGGTCAACTGATCGTTGGAGTACTTGCCGATTACCACGTAGTCGTAGGGTGCCAGATACCCACGCAGGATGAAGTCGTTGGTGCAGGGAGATTTCAACAAAATCTCGAACAGTTTGCTGAAGGATTTCTTGTTCATGCGGCATGGAGTGGCCGTCATACCGAGTTTCAAGGCTTTTCTGTTCCTGTCAAACAGGTCTTGATAGGAGGTTGCTATGGCGTGGTGAGCCTCATCCACTACGATGAGTCCTGGCGTACACTCCGCCCCTTCCAGTTCGTCGATATGTCTGTTCAACCATTGAATGGAGAGCACCCTTATCCTTACTTTCGCTTTCAGCTCCATTTCCTTCTCCCCATAGTCCAGACAGAATCTGTCCAGCGTCTGCTGCATCTGTTCCACCAGCTCACGGCGGTGCGCCACTATCCACACTTCGCCCGTGTCATGGTTATCAAGAAACCATTTCACCACAGCCGCCATCACGTAGGTCTTTCCCGTACCAGTCGGCATCTGCACCATCACCGAACTGCCTACCTTCTCCTTCTTACCATTCTCATTGTAGAATGTACTGGTAGCAGCAGAAGTCAGCACGTTGATGATGTCCTCCAGCATCTTCTGCTGATAGTCATAAAGTTTGATTTTCTTCATCAAAAGAAATTATTTCTTCAATAGATTCTCAACATCCTTGATGGCTTTATCAAGGTCAAAAGCCCCTTTGCCTTTGAAAATCTCCCAACCATAAGACTTCAATTGCTTCAGCATCTTCACAAAGGCTTCGCGCCAGTTGGATGGATCGTGTAGCAAAGTCTCCATTACCACCTCATAGCCATCACGTACAATCTTCTTCATGCGAGTAGCCTGTTTCGGATAGTCTGCGATATACCAATCTGAATAGTTGGCACCACTGAAGACTATAGATGAGGCGATAAAATGAGCATAAGCATAGTTGTTGCCTTCCAGATAGACATGCGCTTGCTTCATCCAACCTTCCAACACACGCAGACCATAGTTGAGGTCAGTAGAATCCTCCACCGTCCACTTAAACACCTCGTTGATCTTTCTAACAAAGTATTGTGACGGATTCTTGCCCGTAGGCTTGTACTTGTAATTCGGTTGCTTTCGGCCTTCCTCTCTATTTCGCTTCCGCTTTCTTGCTGCTTCCGCCTCAATAGGATCCTCACCAAGATGGAAATCAAGATTTCCCCATAAATCGAAGTCTGAAACCTCATCAAGATCTTCCTCGCCATAAGCATCCTCATAACAACTCACATGCTCACCTGAAGGTGTAATAAAATAGGAGCAAGAACAATCATCACGCTCATCCTCTTCGATACCATCCCATAGTTTCTTGTTGTCCCATCTTTCATAGACAGCCATATCCATCCACATGCCAGAACCATTGATATAATACTCGCCATTCCATCCCACCATCTGGCAGATAAGGCACATTTCCTGATGACCATCAGGAATAGGAGTCGTGACAACTACAGGAGCGTACTGCTCGTTATCCTTGTTCATCAAGGTCAACCTGCCATCCTTCGATGTCACCACATGGTAACAGTCCAATCGAATACCTCTGATAGTGGAAAGGGAATGTGCCGTAACCGCATCTCCCATCCGCTCAAAGCAATGTCCGAGGCGTTGCATCACCGTTACTCCTTCCTTATCCTTCCAGTTGAAAGCAAAGTCAGAGGACACCATGTTAGATGCAATCCTGCTATCCTCATTGAAGAGCTGTAGATACACCTCTTCCCGGTAATGACTGTTCGGAAAGAGCAAGCCGACAGCTAAATCAGCATGGGCAAAGAACAAAGCCACAGACTTCAATTCGTTGAAATCCTGAGATGTCACGCTCTCTTGAACCCATTTCACAAGACCGCTCTCTGGTGCTTTTCCAATGGCTTCACCCACAATCATCTTCACTGCGTTCACTGTTGGAACTGACAACTCCATCAGTCCACACCAATGTCCCACCATATCTTCCGAACGGCGGTACAGCTGGGCATATACGCCATCCAATTTCAGATGTCCCATGTTCTCCACATACATCAGTATCTGGATGACATAAAACTCATTGATTTTCTTGCTTCCATCTTTCGCAACGGAGCAAATCCTTTGATATATATCGTAATAGAAAGGCACCTCAGCCCGTAAATCCATCGTAGGATAATGCTGTTGCTGCCATCTCTCTGCAAATTCTTCTCTTGTCATAATATTAGTCTAAAAAATCAACATTCAACACTAAGCATTCAACACTTAACATTCAACATTACTACAAAATGCTTCCCAGATAACTCTTGAAATAATATTTGTCGGGATAATCCGCAATAAGCTGTCTGATGCCATTCTTGATAATCTTATCTACGGCAGCAGACTTTCTCATTACCCTCTCTATCTGTCCCAACAACCAGTTGAACTCCTTTGGCTTTTCTTTGAGCAGAGCCAATCTCTTGATGTCCTTGAATAATATCTCACCCACAAAGGCATGGTCTTGCTTGGGCACATACTTGATATATTCCGGATAAAGTTCCCACAGGTTCCAATGCTTATGCTCAAACATATCCTTGAGCAAGTCCAACCATTCCTCCTTGATGAGGATCTTGGCTTCTGCATCCTCATAGTCATGCTCCCAATCTGGCATTTTCCAAAGCTCATCAAAGAATGCAGACCATTCATTTCTGTCTATCACCTCCTTCAGAGCCTCGTAATATTTGATTCGATAGCCACTGACGACAAATCGTTTCTTGCATTCTTCTATCAGCCAATCCTTATCACCTGACAGTTTCAATGCCTTCACCACTTTATCCTCCCATTTCTTGGAGTAGGAGTGAAAGTCATCTTTGTTGTCGTCTATCACTTCAACAGCCTTTTTATACTTTCCCCATTCAATGAGACAGTCGATATAATGGTCACGGATATTCTCGTCATCCCGTTTCTCCCACATCAACTTCTCTGCCTTTGCACGTTTCCCATGCGCTACCCAGTAATCCGCCTTTTGGATGTAATAGCGATAATGAAAATATTTCTCTTTCTTGTTTTTCAATCGCTTGCTGATATGAGCCAGATACGCCTTTTCGTTATCGCCGCAAAGCAGCGGCATCGCCTCATCCACAAACCACTCAAAGCGCATGAAATAGTTGTCGCCTATTTCCTCACATTGTTCAGCAATCTCCCCAAGCATACCCAAACGGGAATCCTCCTCTATCTCATCACTATTGATCAACAACTCCCTCACCATGTCTGCCGACTGGGTGACAAAGTCCTTCAACACCTTGTTTTCCTCTGTCCAAACATCATATCTGGCAGGAGTATAAGCCAGATGGTCGTGCTTGAACTCTCGGCAAGTGATGGTCATCACATATCCAGCAATCAAGGCAGCATCAATCAGATTACCTTTCTTCTTCATACTCTTGGCTTTCCTCATCATTGCCCCCAGGTCTTGCTCTATCTTCCTCCAGTCCAATTGGGGTTGCCCGAATCGCTTGCCCAATACACCAGCATGGGCAAAGCAAGCCTCCACCTGTTCCTTATAGTTACCACGCTCCGGCTTCCAATACTTTTCCACCAAAGCGGTAGCAAAGTCCTCATGCGTAGCAGCATACTGTCGCACAAAGCCTTTCATTTCCTTGCCCGATATTTTCGAGAGTACTTTATCTATCTTGTCAAAATCCGTATTTGTGTTCATAATTTTATGTCGATTCTCTATATCTTATAAAATCAATGGATGTGTAATTTTATAAGCATCTTCCAAAAGCTGTCTGTACATTTCATTACCATGACTTCTCTGAAGTTGTACCTTTAACCGAATTGCCTGAACATACTCCATATCTTTAAACAAAGCAATAAAAATGCTTAATACAAAATTCGTAATGTCTGGAGTAAATATTCTACCATCAATAAGTCTTATTGTCGCTTCTTCCACTGCAGAAACTGGTTTGAAACGTTCAATATTTTCAATTAAAACTGGCAAAACTTGCTTTTTTGTTGTCGCATCCAAAAATGGAATTTTAAAGATGTGGTCACTTGTTATTTCACATCCTAAATATTTTAATCCGAAAATATAGTCATCTATTTCTTGTAGGGAATCTGTTCTTGTTAAAGCAAGCCAATTTGTTACAGACATAGCGCAGAAGTTGTTGGGACAATATGTCATTATTGACATAACCCAATCCTCAGAAATTAACACCCTATTTTTATTTAGTGTAAGCATCGTCGAATCTAAAAACATTCGGTGTGTAACACTAACAATATCTTTGGTATCATGATTCAATATTTCTTTATTGCTCTCTACAGAACAATTTAACGTTACCCATTCTAATAATGATTTTAATTTAGAAACAAATGGTGATTCTTCAAGTTTACCATTACTTGTTTCTATTGTCAAATTGGCTAATACTTTTGGTTCTATAAAAGAAGGAATTCCATTCTTCTCTGCAGATAGAGTATTTTGTATAGCAGTTTCAATAGACTTAGGAAGTATAAATTTATTTTTGAATTTTAGATTAAATCTTACAGATAATTCCTGCATAAGAATCAAACCACTAAAATCCAACACAGGCTGCAAACTTGCAATATCAATTTTAGAGTTCTGCAACTTTGCCATAATGATATTTCTTGGCAAAGAACATATTATAAAATCACCAAAAATTTTATTATACAAATTAGCCACCAATGATGATTCCTCAACTAGTCCATATAATGTAGTTTCTCCATTTTTATATTTTTCAACAGCTTCATTCCATGCTTTTTTATAGTCCTCGTCAGTTCCTGACAATTTTCCCAAATTCGCCAAAATACCATCGCCGCTTTCTAAATCTTCAATTGTAAATGAACGTATAGATTTGCTTTTATGCTCATGTATCTCTTTCATTATTTCCATATAGAGCTTGTGGTATTTATTAAATATCGCCAACACCTCTACATGCTGCAAATGATTAAATAATTCAATATCAATACTATCACCTGGTCTTTTCCCTATCAGAATGTCATATTGTGAACAAAGTAAGATTTCCAAATAATCTTTTTGCCCATCAATATCAACCATTACATAGCTTCCTGTTTCAATAACATCATACTGCTTATGTACTAAGTTGCCAATTTCCTTGTTCATTGACGCTTGATAATAGAAATCACGAAGTTCCTGAGAAATGCCAACTTCTACCTGTGAATATAGAAAGTCCAGTGCCTCAACATACATGTCTACCAACAAATAGACATTAAATATATTTTTGATAGAATTTACATTATCAAAAACATATTCTTTGAGATGAGGATAAAATTGTGCAATATCATCCTTCTTTTTGTTCTTATATAGAGCCATGAGATGATGTTCTACAAACACCCCTGTTCGTTTTGAGTTATTCATCATCATAGTGGTTATTTCAAGAGCCTTGCCAAAATCTTCCAATTTTTCTGCCATCTGGAGTTCACAGAGTAAAGTTTCTTCTGTTTGGCTTCCATTTTTCCTCACCTTTTCACAAAAATCATATAATTTTGTTCCATAGCGTTGTTCCTTACGTAAAAGATTAAAATAAATGAAAGCTCGAATGTCGAAATAATGATAATCCACAATAGGCTCTATGATATTAATCGCAGAATCTACTCCAACATACTTCTCGAAAATCATGGCTATATAAGGCTTCAGTGTATTAGGGATTTCATTAATATGCTTATTCAGATAGTCTATATCAACATTTTTTTCAGCAAAGAATAAAGCTACAGCAACCACGCATTTTTTCTTTACATCATCCACAAAATGGAGTTTCGGAACAAAATCAAAAACATCAGAATTATAATACTGGATACAAGATAGAAGAATTGCTAATAAATTGTCTTCGATGTGCTCGTTAGCCGATATTATAAGAGAAAATATTTCCTTAATCGTTTCAGTTTGCCCTAATTGAAATGCAAATTTTAATCTATACCCTAAAATATTCAAACTTACAGCAGTCACAGAATTTCCAAGAAAATCTACAGCCTCTTTCGTTTTATGCTCAGACACAAGTATTGAAGCTACTGCAATAAAATATAAATCCTTATTTTGAGGAGAGTAAGAATAACTTTTTATTTTATCTATCCAAAGAGGACTATGGTCATGAATATATGCTACCCATGCATGAATAAAGTCTAAATCAGGAAATATCTTTCCAAGCTCTGTCTTAGCCTGCAATCGTAGATATTTCTCTGTCTCATCATATAATTCTTTAGACACTTTGACCTCTTTCTTGTTCTTCCCTTCGGGACAAATCATCCATTCATTTAGGAAACGAGTCTGTAACACACTAAAATGTAAAACCCAAAGAGGTATGTTATCCAAGGTAAGTTCTTTCAATTCTCCAAGAATATAATTCTCAAAATCCAATTTCCCAGGATTGAAATGCTTACCTTCATCTAATAACAAAAGATTGGCGAGTAATTCTTGATTGGCTTTCAATTCTACTGGTAGATTATCATAAGTATCAAAAGGATTTTCCGATGACAGAATCGTCGGAATTATTGTCCAAATGCTATTACAATTCCGTTCTTTAAGTTGTTCTATAATTACAAATGCCTTATCATACTCACCATTTTTACACAAACAAAATATTTTTGCTATGGCTACATCTTTATCAAACAACTGCGCCTTCTCCATTGCCTGATAAGCATTATTAAAAGCATTCAATGCTTTTTTCTCATCAGCATACCGCATACATCTTCCGATATTGTATTCCAATTGCATCAATAGAGGAAAATCCACAAATTTCTCTTGCAAGACCAACACTTTCAATTTTTCCAATATGCCATCAGCAGTCTTTATATGAAGTGATTTTATAGAATCTTGTAATTGAGGAATAAGTGACTTTGTAATACTTGTATTTGACAATCTATTAAGTGCAGCCTCAAGCTTCCTATCGTTTGACTCTGCTATATTTTTAATACTAGACAAGATCTCATCAGAAGGGATTTGCAGTTTCTTCCTTTCATACAGAATGTAAATGCAATAAGCAAAAGTAAGTAGTAATGCTAATAATACGCAAGTAATATCTATCCAATCATTCCCCCAATCAAGGCTTGCCCAAATATCTCCACTTTTAGTATTCCAATTTATCTTAAAACATAATTTTAAAATCGGGTTGGCAGCAGCAATCGCACCAAAAGTGGAAAAATATATAATCGTTATTTTCCTAACAGTTGTTATAAAATAATATCGGAAAATAGGCGACCCTATATGTTCCCATATCCACGGCATTCTTTTTTCCAACCATTTTGGCTTTGACAGATAGAGAACTGCTAAAATGCATAAAAATAAGATTACTATAAGAATTTGGATCATGACAATCAAGTTTTTTATTAAGCAAATATTTGAAAGAAGTTTTCAAATCAATTTAATTCTTAGTTTTTCAAAAAACTGATTCCAATTGCAAGATTCCCAATCGTTTCATGGGACTTACAACAGTACCAAGTTCATTAATGATGCGTTCATATTCCACAATTAACTGGATTGCATCTGCTAAATGCAAGTTTTCCGTTGTATTTATTTGCGTACAAACATCTTCATCCCGATGGGCATCTATCTTGTTTCTTACGCTCGTAAGAGAATCTTTATTGTCTTCCCTAAACTTAGTCAGTTCTTTTCTAACCTCTTTGAATGAAGAGAATTCATAATTTGGAACCTCATAGTTTATGAATTTCATTAGCTTCCCAGTGCTGTCAACTAACTTCTTTGAAGTCTCATAAATGGAAGTATAGGCAGATTTGATAGCATCATGTTTTGCCCAATCATCATTATCAGAAGACAATACTTTTGTATATCTCTTCATCTCGATACTCGCCATTTGGATATGTCCTAAGGTGTTCCAAATAGCAAGATTATCTTTGAAAACTTCTTTCTTGGCACACCAAACAGCCATATTAGAAATGGAAGCTTTTTCCAATACTTTATTGCAATTTTCAATATTGCTTTTACAATGTTTTATACCTTTGACTATTTCTTCTAAGCAATTTTGTTCATATTGAAGCGTTGCGTCAAGATTACGACAAAGTTCCTCTTTATTCTCTCTAATTCGCTCTTGAAGAAATAAATCCAATTCACTTTTCTTGTATTTCATAATAACTTTTTTCATTGTTTACTTTTCCCCAGAAAAACTATCCAACTTTACCCATTCACGACTTTTTTCATTGTTGCAAAACAAGACAACATTTGCCTTTTTAGTCTTACAACTTTTATATACCAAGCCATCAACATGTCTTCCTTGTTTGTCAGTAAACATCCACCTCAAATATTCCGTGAATATCTGTGACGGTACGTATTCTATTGCCTCTTTTGCTTCTTTCAGAAGAGGTTGGGTAATATCCTTATGAAATGATTTCAGGAAGGCAATTCCTTCCCATTTGTCCATCCATATCGAAACATCTGTTGGCAGTGCAGTCAAATCAACCACAGTAAGTTCTCGTATTGTTTTGAACTCTCCAATGACCAATACTTTCTCAACTGTCGACTTTATACTTTCGGATATAGCTGTTTCCTTATCAAACGCACCGTAAAACATAGATACGCCAGCAGGACTCATACGACATTGACCAGCAGAAGCATTAGGAGCAGAAGTAATGTCTTTAAAACCGAAAGAGTTGTCAAGTGCCTTATCGAGACTACGAGTCCGATACAATGTTGTTCCTATAGGTATTTGATGAAGAACACCATCAGTATGCAGGATGACCTCATTCAATTCTTCAAGAATATTTTCAGAACCATTTACTTTAGGCATCGCCAAAAACGTAAATCGCCTTGAATGTTTGACCATATCGGCAAATCTTTTCCACTGCAATTCCATTTCCTCATTCCACCATAGTTCAAAAGGATCTTTCTTTACCCACATGTTGTCTTCAAAAAGATGATCCATATCTTCATTCAATTCCTCGCACTCTGTATGAAGTCCCAAGTCTTCCATCATTTCCGATGTATCTTCATAAACTTCTATTTTTTCAGGGACAGCAAAGCATCCAACTCGCTTAATACCTGGTATTTCCTCTTTGTCGTCATCGTAATATGAACTAGCCAATGGTAGTCCTTCAGAATCAACATCATTGAAAAATATTGATATTCTCATTCCTATATGGTCAGCTAATGCGCTCATATCTATGACACGTCCTTTTCTATGACAATAAGAACATATACCATCCTCACTATTCTCTTGAATATATTGATTCAAGTATTTGTCATCAAAATGATGGGTGCATACATATTTTTCACCTTCGGAGAAACCAGTGTAATCATGTTCCTCCATTTCCATCATTAATTGCTTTACTCTTCCCATAAATTCAGTTTTTATCAACTTTTTATTGTTCTATCGAACAAAATTATTATTCACCCAAATTAATGTCGTCCAATCTTTTGCTTTTCAGCCATTTGGCAATAGTTTTTCGTAATTTAAGATTTGTCATTATTAAACTTTGCACATTTTTAAATGCTGGTGCATCTTTTCTATAGTAGACATATTGGTTATACCCAAAATGTTCTTTTGCTGAAATAAAATCTGTACGTAACGCATACAAATCATCACCCATGCCTATATAAATCTGCTGTTTATCTATATCAAAGTTGCAAGATTCATATTCTCCATCATATTCTTTCAATACATTAGCAATAGGAGTGGGTATTAGGGGATTGTAACGAAATCTATTGAACGAAAAATACCAATCTTTATTACGAAAAACAATAGGATAATTGGTACCTTGATATTTTACAGTATCGGAGAATTCAAACAAATTTCGATTTTCATATTTCGTAATGTAACCAGAGCGAGTCTTTGCACATAATACATAGTTTATAGGTTTATGGGCAATAGAGTCCACCAATTCCATAACAGCATCTATCTGTTGTTGCTCTACATACCTTTTCGAATATGTGTATTCAATATGTAATGACAAAGCCAAAGATAACACTGCTATTGCAAGTGATATATATGATTTAAGACTTTCTATATTTCTCATTTATTAACCTTTAATCATTTGCTA
>ULOH01004040.1_pt1 | contig 18771 bp, 16 predicted proteins | sample 1952421 | NCBI WGS metagenome assembly ULOH01 (sample SAMEA4835599, study PRJEB28245) | human gut metagenome | biome: gut microbiome; material: fecal sample | place: Denmark | collected 2008
CTTCGATGTGTCGGAAATGGAAAGACCTCTTGATTGCAGCAACGAGACGAGGTCATGTGGCGATGAATAGCCCTTGGTGAACGGTATAGTATTTGACATATGGTTAATAAAAAAACGACCCGCACATTTGAGCATCGTTGAGAGGCTTGGCGGGTTCTAGCACTGCAAATATAGAAAGATAATATGAATTGTGCAAGCATTAAGTCGAGAAAAAAACTTTCCAATAACGATTTCTTGTCTTTTAGATAGAAACATAACATTTTTGGAGGTTTTTTTAGGAGAAATATGTGCAATTACATTAATTATCATGGTATGAAAGACAGCTATGATTTGATGCTGGATATTATTGATTTGCCCTCATTAGGTCATCAACGGCAAGTACCTCCTCGTACAGCGCGGCAAGAAAAACTACTATCTTGTCACTGTGAAGTAAGAGTCATCTCTCATCGATACTGGAGGTGTATCTGCAACCATCAGGCAGATCTACCTTTTCTCTTTTGTCACCCCCGGAGTTGATATGGTCAGCCCGAATTATCCCGACCTTTCTCTGGCGCAAGCCCTCTGCTTCCCGGCTCAACGCAAAGCTAAAGGAGGGGGGTGGGGAATATGCCCAAAATAGGATGGAAATGGCAAAAAAGTGGCGATAGTGTGCGAAAAGGCAGCTGAAAAGTACCATTTTCGCACACTATCGCCACTTTTTCCGTTTTTTTTACGTAACTTAGCACCGTCAGAAACATAGTTTTAACCTAAAACGAGCAATATGGCAACAGTCAATATCATCGGTAGAAAGAAGGAACTTGACCTGCTGGATAGATACTACCATTCGGGCAAAGCCGAGTTTGTGGCTCTCTATGGCAGAAGACGTGTGGGAAAGACTTTTCTTATCCGTCAGCGCTTCAATGGACAGTTTGACTTTGACATGACGGGCGTGCTGGAAGGCAGCAAGGCCGAACAGATGACCGCTTTTCATGCTGCAATGAAGTTGAATGGATATAAAGGAAGGAAGAACACCAACTGGATGGATGCCTTTGTGGCACTGCGCCAGCTGCTTGCCGAGAAGATAACGCCCGGAAGGCGCTGTCTGATATTTATCGACGAACTCCCGTGTCTCGACACGCCCAAAGCCGGTTTTGTAAACGCCCTTGGGCATTTCTGGAACAGTTGGGCCAACTGGCAATCAGAGATTATGCTGATTATATGTGGCAGCGCCACATCGTGGATGGTGCGCAATGTGATAGACAATCATGGCGGCCTGCACGACCGGATTACCCATGAGATACCCTTGCATCCCTTTACCCTCGCCGAAACCGAAGAATACTTCCATACCAATGGATTTCCATGGCAGCGACTGAGCATCATGCAGGCTTACATGGCTGTGGGCGGTGTGCCTTACTACATGAGCCTCTTTGAGAAGAACGAGAGTCCGGCAATAGGCATCGACAGACTCTTCTTCGGGGAGAATGCAGAGCTGGCCAAAGAATACAGACGCCTCTTTGCCTCGTTGTTTCGCAACAGCACACCCTATGTGGAAATCATCAATATCCTCGCCAAGCATCCGCAGGGCATGACGCGCGCTCAGATGGCCAAAGAACTGAAGCAAAGCAACAACGGAAGGTTAGGGGATATGCTCAACGACCTGGTGTACTGTGACTTCATTTCCAAAAACAATGTCAGAGAGAAGAAGATCAACACCAACTCGGCCCTCTATCAGCTCACAGACTTCTACACCATCTTCTACAATACTTTTGTGACCAAAGGCCACACCAACCAGCACTACTGGAGCCAGCATGTGGGCACGCCCGAAGTGAATACATGGTACGGGCTCGCCTATGAGCGTATATGCAAAGCCCATATACCACAGATAAAGAGGGCACTGGGCATCGCAAGCGTAGCCACCGAATACTACTCATGGCGCAGCAGAAAGAGTAAAGATTCAGCACAGATAGATATCATCATCGACAGGGCCGACAGCATGATTAATCTGTGTGAAGTCAAATACAGTGAGGCACTATACACCCTGGACAAGGACGAATATCTGCGAATCATGCACCGCCGCGACGCTTTCCGTGCAGAGACCGAAACCCACAAGTCGATTATACCCACCATGATAACCACGTTTGGCATGACGCAAGGAGCTTACAGCGACCAAATGACGGTGAAACTGGATATGAACGATATGTTTGACAACGACTGAAATGGTCTAAAAAGTGGCGATAGTGTGCGAAAAGGCAGCTGAAAAGTACCCTTTTCGCACGTTATCGCCACTTTTTTCGTTTTTTCCCTTGTTTCGGGAGAGGTGGAGAGCTGCTTGGTGGGGAAATCGGGGCGCGAAATATGGATATCTGTGTTCGCTATGATGATATCATGCCCTGAATTAGTGAAAATAAAGCGCGGAAACAAGATTAAAGAGATGCGCAGCTGGATGATTGGCACAGTAAGTTGAATGAAGAGTATGGCAAGCAGAGCGGATAGGCACGGCAGGGGGCACGATGGCGGTGCGCAGCGAGAGATATGTGGATGCGCAGCGAGAGATATGTGGTGCGCAGCGGAGTGGTGGGCACGGCAGGCGTGAGATATGTGGTGCGCAGCGGGATGGCTATGAGGGCGGCTGTGGGGTAGGGGAATTGCGCTTATGCGGTACACCTTATTAAATTATAGGGGAGTTTATTCGTATTTATCGGCATTTATCAGTAACTTTGCAGTCAACAATATTTTAGCTAAAATGGAACAAACATTATTGATTTATAACACGCTGACGCGCAAGAAGGAGGCCTTCAAGCCTTTGCATGCCCCCAACGTGGGCATGTATGTGTGCGGCCCCACCGTATATGGCGACCCCCATCTGGGCCACGCCCGCCCCGCCATCACGTTTGATATCCTCTTCAGATACCTGAAGCATCTGGGCTACAAGGTGCGCTATGTGCGCAACATCACCGACGTGGGCCATCTGGAGCACGACGCCGATGAGGGCGACGACAAGATAGAGAAGAAGGCCCGACTGGAGCAGCTCGAGCCTATGGAGATAGCCCAGCACTATACCAACCGCTACCACCAGGCTATGGATATGCTCAACGTGCTTCCCCCCTCGATCGAGCCCCACGCCACGGGCCATATCATCGAGCAGGAGCAGCTGGTGCAGCAGATTCTTGACAACGGCTATGCCTACGTGAGCAACGGCTCTGTGTACTTCGATGTAGAGAAATACAACAAAGACCATAAATACGGCATCCTCTCGGGCCGCAATCTGGAGGATGTCATCAACCACTCGCGCGACCTCGCCGGCACCGACGAGAAGCACAACCAGGTGGACTTTGCCCTGTGGAAGAAGGCCCAGCCCGAGCACATCATGCGCTGGCCCAGTCCCTGGAGCGACGGTTTCCCCGGCTGGCACTGCGAGTGTACCGCCATGGGCCGCAAGTATCTGGGTGACCACTTCGACATCCACGGTGGCGGCATGGACCTCATCTTCCCCCACCACGAGTGTGAGATAGCCCAGGCTGTGGCCAGTCAGGGCGACCAGATGGTGCACTACTGGATGCACAACAACATGATTACCATCAATGGCCAGAAGATGGGCAAGTCGCTGGGCAACTTCATCACCCTCGAGCAGTTCTTCACCGGCGACCACGCTTCGCTCGACCAGGCCTACTCGCCGATGACCATCCGCTTCTTTATCCTCTCTGCCCACTATCGTGGCACTGTAGACTTCTCCAACGAGGCTCTGAAGGCTTCGGAGAAGGGTCTGGAGCGACTCATCAACGGCATTACCGATATGGAGCGCATCCAGGCTGGCAAGGAGAGCGACGCCGAGACCCACAAGTTTGTGGCTGCGCTGCGCCAGAAGTGCTACGACGCCATGAACGACGACTTCATGACTCCCCTCGTGATAAGCTATCTCTTCGAGGCTTGCCACGTCATCAATACCCTCATCGACCACAAGGCTGCCATCTCTGCCGACGACCTCGCCGAGCTCTCGTCTACGATGCAGCTGTTTGCCTTCGACCTGCTGGGTCTGAAGAGCGAGAAGGGCATGAACAACGATGCCCGCGAGGAAGCCTATGGCAAGGTGGTCGACATGGTGCTCGAGCTGCGCGCCAAGGCCAAGGCCGACAAGGACTGGGCCACGAGCGACAAGATACGCGACGAGCTTGCCGCCGACGGTTTTGAAATCAAAGACACCAAAGACGGTGTGACCTGGAAACTGAACAAGTAACACAAACTGGATAACGACATGGAATATAACTTCAGAGAAATAGAGCAGAAGTGGCAGAAAAACTGGGTGGAGATGAACACCTACAAGGTAACTGAGGACGAGAACCGCAAGAAGTTCTATGTACTCAACATGTTCCCCTATCCCTCGGGCGCCGGACTCCACGTGGGTCATCCCTTGGGCTATATCGCCTCCGACATTTTTGCCCGCTACAAGCGTCTGCAGGGCTTCAACGTGCTCAACCCTATGGGCTACGACGCCTACGGTCTGCCCGCCGAGCAGTATGCCATCCAGACGGGTCAGCATCCTGCCATCACGACCGTCAACAATATTGCCCGTTACCGCCAGCAGCTCGACAAGATAGGTTTCTGCTTCGACTGGGACCGCGAGGTGCGCACCTGCGACCCCGGATATTACCACTGGACCCAGTGGGCCTTTGAGAAGATGTTTAACTCTTACTACTCCAACACCCTGCAGAAGGCCCAGCCCATCAGCAATCTCATCGAGCACTTCGAGGACAACGGCACACTGGGCATGGATGTGGCCTGCTCTGAAGAGCTTGTCTTCTCTGCCCGCGACTGGAAGAGCATGAACGAGCACGAGCAGCAGAAGACGCTCATGAACTACCGCATAGCCTACCTGGGCGAGACTATGGTCAACTGGTGTGCCGGACTGGGCACCGTGCTGGCCAACGACGAGGTGGTAGAGGGTGTGAGCGTGCGCGGCGGCTATCCCGTGGTGCAGAAGAAGATGCGCCAGTGGTGTCTGCGCGTGTCGGCCTACGCCCAGCGTCTGCTCGACGGTCTGGAGACTGTAGACTGGACCGACTCGATGAAGGAAACGCAGCGCAACTGGATAGGCCGTTCGGAAGGAACCGAAGTCCAGTTCAGCGTCAAGGACAGCAATGTACGCTTCACCATCTTCACCACCCGTGCCGACACCATGTTTGGCGTCACCTTTATGGTGCTTGCTCCCGAGAGCGAATATGTGGCCCAGGTGACCACCCCCGAGCAGCAGGCCGAGGTCGAGGAGTATCTCGCCTATGTGAAGAAGCGCACCGAACTGGAGCGTATGTCAGACCGCAAGGTCACTGGCGTGTTTACCGGTTCGTATGCCATCAACCCATTGACAGGCGACGCTCTGCCCATCTGGGTTTCTGAGTATGTGCTGGCGGGCTATGGCACCGGCGCCATCATGGCAGTTCCCGCCCACGACTCTCGCGACTACGCCTTTGCCAAGCACTTCTCGCTGCCCATCATCCCGCTGATAGAGGGTGCCGACGTGAGCGAGCAGAGCTACGACGCCAAGGAGGGCATCGTGTGCAACTCGCCCGTAGAGGGCAAGCAGACCGAGTTCTCGCTCAACGGACTCACCGTCAAGGAGGCCATCGCTGCCACCAAGCGCTATGTGACCGAAAAGGGACTGGGCCGCGTCAAGGTCAACTACCGTCTGCGCGACGCCATCTTCTCTCGCCAGCGCTACTGGGGCGAACCCTTCCCCGTGTACTATAAGGACGACATTCCCTACATGATACCCGAGCAGTATCTGCCCATCGAGCTGCCCGAGATAGACAAGTACGAGCCCACCGAGAGCGGCGAGCCTCCATTGGGCCGCGCCAGAAAATGGGCTTGGGACACCCAGAACAACCAGGTGGTCGACAAGGAGCTCATCGACGGCAAAACCGTATTCCCCATCGAACTCTACACCATGCCCGGATTTGCCGGTTCGAGCGCCTACTATCTGCGCTACATGGACCCCCACAACGACCACGAGCTGGTAAGCCGTAAAGCCAACGACTACTGGCAGAATGTGGACCTCTATGTGGGTGGTACCGAGCACGCCACAGGCCACCTCATCTACTCGCGCTTCTGGAACAAGTTCCTGCACGACTACAATGTGACCTGCAAGGAAGAGCCCTATCAGAAACTCATCAACCAGGGTATGATACAGGGTCGCTCCAACTTCGTATACCGCATCAACAGCGACGACCACAGTGCCGCTCCGCGCTTTGTGTCGCTCGGTCTGAAGGACCAGTATGACGTCACACCTATCCACGTCGATGTCAACATCGTGCATGGCGACGTGCTCGACACCGAAGCCTTCAAGGCATGGCGCCCCGAGTTTGCCAACGCCGAGTTTGTGCTCGAAGACGGCAAGTACGTCTGCGGATGGGCCATAGAGAAGATGTCGAAGTCCATGTTCAATGTGGTCAACCCCGACATGATCGTCGAGCAGTACGGCGCCGACACGCTGCGTCTCTACGAGATGTTTCTCGGCCCTGTAGAGCAGAGCAAGCCCTGGGATACCAATGGTATCGACGGCTGCCACCGCTTCCTCAAGAAGCTGTGGAACCTCTACTTCGACCCCCGCACCGACGAGTTCCGCGTCAACGACGACGAGCCCTCAAAAGAGAGCCTTAAGAGTGTGCACAAGCTCATCAAGAAGGTGACCGCCGACATCGAAAACTTCTCATACAACACTGCCATCTCTGCCTTTATGATTTACGTCAACGAGCTGGGACAGCAGAAGTGCTACAACCGCGAGCTGCTCACCATCCTGACCGTGCTCATCGCTCCCTTCGCGCCCCATATCGCCGAAGAACTGTGGAGCCGGCTCAACATGAAGGGCAGCGTATGCGACGCCCAGTGGCCCGTATGCAACGAGCAATACCTGGTAGAGAGCGAGGTGCAGCTCACCATCTCCTTCAACGGCAAGGCCCGCTTCCAGAAGAAGTTTGCCGCCGATGCCACCAACGACGCCATACAGCAGGCAGTGCTCGCCGACGAGCTGAGCCAGAAGTATATCGACGGCAAGCAGGTGGTGAAGGTAATCGTAGTGCCCAAGAAGATTGTGAATGTCGTCGTGAAGTAATCGGGCGGCAACGCACACCAAGAATACTACATCAGAGGAAGTTGCCGCTTGCACACACCACAACCCGGCGTGTGCAAGACGACGACTTCTTTTGCTTAGAGACAAACAGTAAACAACAATACAACTATAACTCCTATGACAATCGACCGTAATATGATCTGGCAGGAGACGAAGGACTACTTCAACATCACCCTCGGACTCATGCTCTACACCTTCGGTTTCACCGTATTCCTGCTTCCCTATCAAATCGTGACCGGAGGCATCGCGGGTATCGGAGCCATCATCTTCTATGCCACCAAGTTCCCAGTGCAGTGGACATTCTTCATCATCAACGCCCTGCTCATCGTGGCGGCGCTGAAGGAGCTGGGCATCAAGTTTCTCACCAAGACCATCTATGCCACGGTGGTGATAACCGTGATGCTCGACCTGGCTCAGAAGGTAGTGGAACAGCCCGACGGCACGTTCTACAAGCTCATGGGCGAAGGCAACGACTTCATGTCGCTCATCATCGGCTGTATGCTCACCGGTACGGCGCTTGCCATAGTCTTCCTGAACAACGGCAGCACCGGCGGCACCGACATCATTGCCGCTGTAGTCAACAAGCACTTCAATGTCTCGCTCGGCAAGGGACTCATCATGGTCGACCTCGTCATCATCAGCAGCTGTCTTGCCATCGATACCTTTGGTGAGTTTCCACAGCGATGCCAGATGGTGGTCTTCGGTCTATGCACGATGGTCATCGAGTGTACTATGATAGACTACGTGATGAACGTACAGCGCCAGTCGGTACAGTTTATGATTTTCTCCAAGGACTACAAGAAGATAGCCGAAGCCATCACGCGCAAGACCGACCACACGCTGACCATCCTCGACGGTCACGGATGGTATACGGGCAAGGAGATGAAGGTCATCTGTCTCCTGGCCAAGAAGCGCGAGAGTGTGCTCATCTTCCGACTCATCAAGATGATAGACCCACGCGCCTTCGTCAGCCAGAGCAGCGTCATCGGTGTCTATGGCGAGGGCTTTGACCCCATCAAGGTCAAGATCAAGAAGAATAAGGAACACGAGCAAGAACTGCAACAGCAGCAACAAGAAAATGAATGATATGAACCCATCATCACACACCGCCCACAGCGCTGCCGAGGTGGAGCAGCAGGGCAGGGCGATAGTCTTTGCCACCAACAACTCACACAAGCTCGACGAGATACGTGCCATCCTCGGCGACAGGTTCAAGGTACTGTCGCTCCGGGACATCGACTGCCACGTAGACATACCCGAGACCGCCAATACCCTGGAGGGCAACGCCATCCAGAAGGCACGCTACATAGCCGAGCACTACGGCTACGACTGCTTTGCCGACGATACCGGTCTGGAGGTCACTGCCCTCGGCGGCGAGCCTGGCGTACACTCGGCACGCTATGCCGACGGCACCGACCACGACTCAGAGGCCAACATGCAGAAGCTGCTCGCCCGACTCCAGGACAAGGACGACCGCAGGGCGCAGTTCCGCACCGTCATCTGTCTGGCCCGCAAGAGCGACATAGCCGACTACACCCTCTTCGAAGGCATCGTGCGCGGCACCATCGCCAAGGAGAAGCAGGGCAGCAGCGGTTTCGGCTACGACCCCATCTTCGTCCCCGAAGGCTACGACGAGAGCTTTGCCACCCTGGGCGACGAGGTCAAAAACCGCATCTCCCACCGCGCCAGAGCCGTGGCCAAACTCGCCGATTATCTCAAACAGTAACTCACCCTCGACACTCTCGGTTATGAAACGCTATATCCTCACCATGCTCCTTGCCATCGCGGCAGTCTTCGCCCATGCCGACAACAGTCTGTGGAAGGCATATATGGCCTATCACGACATCACCCGGATAGAGCAGGGCGGCAAGAGACTCTATGTGCTTGCCTCGGGCAATCTCTTCACCTACAATACCGCCGACGGCGAGGTGCGCACCTTTGACAAGTGCAACGGACTGAGCGACTGCGCCATCAGCCACATCGCCTGGTGCCAGCAGGCAGCAAGGCTGGTCATCGTCTACAGCAATCAGAACATCGACCTGATGAGCGGGCGCAACAACGACGACATCACCAATCTGCCCGACTACTACCGCAAGAGCATGACCGAGGACAAGACCATCAACCACGTATATATCGACGGCGTCTACGCCTATCTCTCCACCGGTTTCGGCATCGTCAAGGTCAATGTGAAGAACGCCGAGGTCAGCGAGACCTACAATCTGCATACCCCCGTGGCATACAGTTATGTAGAAGGCGGCTATCTCTATGCTGCCCAGCGCGGTAAGGGCATCTACCGCGCCGCACTCGGCACTAACATGATGGACCCAGCCAACTGGACCTATGCCCGGGCTTACAGCGACATCTGGGAGACGCCCGACAGCAAGCTGCTCGACATGGTGAAAGACCTGGACCGTGGCGGACTCAAGTACAACAACTTCGGCTGTCTGCGCTTCTATGACGGCCGTCTCTACACCGTGGGGGGAGGCTACACCGTGAGCCAGGACCTGCATCTGCCTGGTGGCATCCAGGTCTACGACGGCAGCAACTGGGAGGTCTATCAGGATGATATCAACAGTATACTGGGCGACGGCTACTTTGAAGACATCAATGCCATCGATGTAGACCCACGCGATGCCAACCACGTGTTTGTCTCGGGCCGCACGGGTATCTACGAGTTCAGCGACCGGCGGTTTGTGCGTCACTACAGTTATGACAACAGCGCCCTCTCGCCCACCTATCCCGACGACAAGATGTATGTGGTGGTGCATGATGTCAAGTTCGACACCGAGGGCAATCTCTGGGCACTCAACAGCATCAACAAGGAGAAGAACATCATACGTCTGGGCACCGACGGACAGTGGATATCACTCTACAAGGAACCTCTGAAGTCGCTGACCAATCTGCGCAACATCACCTTCGACAGCCGCAGCCTCATGTGGTTTGTCAACGACAGCTGGAAGAAGACCGGCCTCTTCTGCTACCAGCCCTCGAGCGATGCCATCAACAGCTATACCTCCTTCATCAACCAAGACGGCACCACGGTCAACGTGGAATACGTACACTGCGTGGCCGAAGACAAGGACCATCAGATGTGGATAGGCACCAATGTGGGCCCTCTGCGACTCTCGCCCAGCGAGATAACCTCGCAGTCGCCCGTATTCGAGCAGGTCAAGGTGCCCCGCAACGATGGCACCAACTATGCCGACTATCTGCTCGATGGCGTCAACATCTCGTGCATCGTCATCGACGGCGGCGGACGCAAGTGGATGGGCACCTACGGCAACGGCATCTATCTCATCAGTGCCGACTGCATGACCCAGATAGCCCACTTCACCGAGACCAACAGCAAGCTGCTCTCTGACAATATCCAGGCGATGGCCATCAATCCCGCCACCGGGGAGGTGTTTATCGGTACCGACAAGGGACTCTGCTCCTACAGCAGCGGAGCCACCGAGCCTGTGGAGGAGATGAACAAGGACAACACCTATGCCTATCCCAACCCCGTGAACCCCGACTATACCGGCCCCATCACCATCGTGGGTCTGAGCTACAATGCCGATATCAAGATAGTCACCGCCTCGGGCACGCTCGTAGCCCAGGGCCGCAGCAATGGCGGTACCTTCGAGTGGAACGGATGCGACCTCAAGGGTCGCCGCGTGGCGAGCGGAGTGTATATGGTGCAGACTGCCACTGCCGACGGCAGCAAGGGCACCGTGTGCAAGATAGCCATCGTAAACTGAGGTGTCTATGCCGCCGAGCAACCATCCTTCCCAACGACTGGAGTGGCTGAGCCTGATGCGCGGGCTGAGCATCGTGCTGGTGGTGATGTTTCATGTGCAGCTGGTCGACATGGCCACTGGCGAGAACCACAGTCTCTGCACCACCCTGCCCACTATTTTCACTCCCATACGCATGCCCTTCTTCATCTTCACCTCGGGCGGGCTGCTCTACCTGAGCCGCATACGCCGCGAGTGGACCACCCGGGCACTCTATGCCGACAAGCTGCGGCGCATAGCCATCCCCTTTGTCTTCTTCGTCACCTTCTACTATCTGTTCAAGCTCCTCGCTGGCGCCTGGGCCAAGACTCCCGTGCCCCTGTCGCTCTCCTACTATGCCGAGTGCTTCTACCGGTTTACAGGGCATCCCTCTGCCCATCTGTGGTTTCTCGCCACGCTGCTCATGCTCATGGCGCTCTATCCCCTCTTTGTAGCGGTATGCCGCAACCATACCGCCTCGGTGGCGATGCTGCTCTTCAGCGTGGGAATCTATCATGCCGACTTGGAGAGCGTGCTGCCCGACGTGTTCTACATCAATCACCTGCACCGCTATCTGGTCTATTTCTACTTCGGCATCTTCTTCTTCAGATACCGTCTCTACCGTTTCACCGACAGTCCACTGGTCGCCGTGGCGGCCGTGGCAGTCTATGCCGCGTCCTACTGCGTCGTGGGCGGACTCGCCACATCCATTGCAGGCATCGTGATGTGCGTGGCTGTGGGGCAGAGCGTGGCGCGCCGTCTGCCGGGCCTCTTCGGCAGTTTCCGCGACTATATCTACCAGATTTATCTTATGTCGATGTTCTTCCAGGCCTTTGTTGAGTTGGTACTGTGGAAGCGTCTCTTCTACGACGAGCGCCTTTTCCTGGTCTTCTATGCCCTCAATATCCTTGCAGGCATCTATCTGCCCACCCTCGTGGCGCGGTTGGCACAGCGACAGCCTTACCGCCTCGTGCGCCTGTGCTTGGGCATCAAGGCGTGAGTGGCGTTCGGTCTACCACCTGTACAGTTCCGCCTACCACCTATATAATGGAGATGCGCCAGAACAGCCCTTATGAGCTATTCTGGCGCATCTTTTGTCTCCCAGCGTGACTGGCTGCATCAGCTCAGCGAGAGCATCTTCTCGATGGGCTTGACGGCGTCGCGCGCGATGGCTGGGTCTATCTCTACCGTAGGCCATCCGTAGCGCAGAGAGTTATAGATTTTGAGCAGCGTATTCTTCTTCATGTATTCGCACTCGTTGCAGCTGCAGCCCACACCCTCGCTCATCTCGGGCGGAACGGGGTAGAAGTGCTTATCGGGACAGGTGCGCTCCAATTCGTGCAGGATGCCGGCCTCTGTGGCCACGATAAACTCCTTACTATCGCTCTGCTGGGCATAGTGCAGCATGGTGGCCGTACTGCCCTTGACATCGGCCAAGGCCAGCACAGGAGCCTTGCACTCCAAGTGCGCCATCACCACGGCCTCAGGATGCTCGTCCTTGAGCTGTACGATGCCAGCCACCGAGAACTTCTCGTGAACATGGCATCCACCGTTCCAGAGCAGCATGTGCCGACCCGTGACGCTGTTTATATAGTTTCCTAAGTTATAGTCGGGTCCAAAGATTATCTTCTCGTCCTTGGGGAACGAGTCTATCACCTTCTTGGCGTTTCCGCTGGTCACCACACAGTCGGTGAGCGCCTTGACGGCAGCCGTGGTGTTGACATACGATACCACTTTATAGCCCGGGTGCTCCTCCTTGTACCGCTTCAGGTCGTCGGCCTTACAGCTGTCGGCCAGCGAACAGCCAGCGGTAAGGTCTGGACACAGCACCACCTTGTCGGGCGAGAGCAACTTGCACGTCTCGGCCATAAAGTGTACGCCACACATTACCATCATACGCGCGTCGGTCTCGGCCGCCTTGCGGGCCAGGGCCAGGGAGTCGCCCACAAAGTCAGCTATCTCCTGTATCTCGCCTACTGTATAATAATGTGCCAGGATGATGGCATCCTTCTCCTTACACATGCGGCGTATCTCCTGTTTGAGATTCAGACCTTGCTCGACAGGTTCGTCTATACAACCCTTGTCAATCCACTCTTTGTTCACCATCATTATTATATTTTTTATTTATATCTTATTTCCTTATTCTTAAACTATAACTAAATACACTGTGGAAAAGTGGATAACTTATAGCCTTATTGTTTGCAGATTTGCATTATACACATTTGGTAGTCACTTATACACACCTGTGTCTAATATTAATCGGCTGAATAACAACAGTAAATGTAGTTATACACCATCTGCGTATATCTTGCAAAGTTAATAAGTTTATATCTTTTGACCATATAAAAGTATGGAAAACTTGCTGAAAACTGTCTAATTTCTCTGTGGATATCCCACCCTGAACTCCGCGCACCCCTATAGTGTGGATATCTGCATAGGTTATGCACGCGGTTATACATAGGTTATCCACATGGTTATCCACAGCGCTGTCGGTGCATATAACTATATATAAAATATATAGTGAAGACACCACCGGTCATCGCATAACGACATCGGCCGACGCCGGGATGATGTTTGTCGGCTCGTATCGGAAGGTACGGACTTCCGTATCTTCCGATACGTATCCGCGTTTCATCCGATACGAGCATCCGCGCCTTCCGATACTCATCGCCAAAGGTGGTCTCGGGATGGCTATCTATGGTCACTGTGTTTGCCATCCTATAAAAATAACTTGGGTAAGAATGTTGGAATCCCGATAATTGCCAGTATCTTTGCAGATACCTTCATCTATTATGATGTCATCCGTCAGGCTGCAGACCTTAAAGCCCATGAACTCCTTGCACGGAAATGTGACCCGCAAGAGCGCAGCGATGCTTTGCGCCATCGCGAAGAGGCCGAGAGCAAATGCAGGTTGGTCGACAGGATGAGGGTCTGGAAGCATACGCCGTCGGATGTCGTCGCCGAAAGCATCAGTATAGGCGATATCCGGGTGACTCCTTTCTCTAACTGTCATAGCATCTATGACTCCCACATGTTTCTCATCGAAGCCGATGGCAAGCGCATCTGGCACACGGGCGACTATCGTGAGCATGGTTACAGGGAAAAGACTTGTTTCCGATGCTTGAGAGATATGCCACAGACATCGATGTGCTCATCACCAAGGGTACGATGCTGAAGAGTGAAGGCAGGTGTATCAATGAGCGTAGGGTGTCTGATGAGATGCAGCGCGAGATGCAAGCCTTCAAGTATGCTCATATTTTTATAGTCATTATTACCTTAGTGGTTTACCAAATCAGCGATGTGCTTTTTGCATATATTCTTGAGTTTGTTGAGGAATAGGATGAACAGCAGGAGGAGAATGCCGCTTAATGAGTCGTCTATATTCATGGAGAATACTATGCTGTCGTATATGCCGTGAGCCAGAATAGGACCGACGAGTATCAATGCGCATGTCTGCCAGTTGCGCACGATTCGGAAATGCCATAGTGAGTAATAGAATCCCATGATGACTGCATCGAGGAAATGACCTGGAACGGCAAACAAGGCTCTCGCTATGCCGACGCTTATCCATGACTCGTAGTTGTCGAAAAGGTAGAGAACATTCTCGATAGCGGCAAATCCCATACCTATACATACGGCATACACGATGCCGTCGAAGTGCTCGTCGAAGTATGGGTTGTTTCTCAACAGCAGCCACAGCATCACCAACTTAGCCACCTCTTCTGGTATCGCAGCCATAAAGAAGGCATTGAATATGGCGCTGCCTATGTTTGAAACCTCGTCATTGGCAAATTCGGTAATTGCTTCAAATGGTATGACTATCACCAGAGTAAGCAGTGCCGAGAGTATGCCATAGATGAATGCCTTTATGAGCAACTTCGTCGGTTCGGGTTGCTTGCGGTCCTTACGGTAGATGTACCAAATCACAACTGCTACTGGCGCGATGGCAGCTAATATTACTAAGACATTGAGCATAAATAAACAGATTGATGTATTAACGGTTTATGGATAGGTTGACTCTTTATCGGTTGTCAGGATATCTCTGCGTAGTATGGCAGAGAGAGTGGGGATTGCCTCCCGGTCGTCAGTGGCTCTTGCTGTACATGCGCTCTATGTGCTGGCGCAGATATTCCTTGAATTCGTCGTTGCCCAGCACCTCGATGTCGTCGTAGAGACCTAACACAAAGCGGCCTATACCAATGTAGCTGCATACGTCGAGGTCGAGCCTGAAGTGGTGCTGGTCGTGGGGAGTGAGTGCACTGGCGGCGCGGGGCACCTCTTCGCGCAGCAGATTGGCAGAGAGCTGCCCCAGTATCATGCTGACCGGGTGGCGCTCTTCGGCACAGAACATGAATGCGTCGGTAAACATCTGCCGGTGGCGGTCTTCGTAGCTCCACAGCATGTCAATGATTTCCACGTCGCCCATGCGGGCTATCTTGAAGGTCTTGTTGAGGCCGGTGCTGGGTTCGTAGCAGCGCACGTCCATATTGTCGTTCATGAAGGCGAAGGGCTCTACTATGCGGTCGGTCACAGTCTGGCTGTGGGGCGACGAGTAGTTGCATATCTTGACCATCTGCTTGAACTTGATGGCTTCGTAGAGTCTGTCTATATTGTGGGAGAGCTGCTGGTTGGCGGTGATGTCGGTGAGTATGCGCAGGTCGTAGAACTTGTCGAGCTTGTGGCGTATGCTCTCGGTGAGGGCATTGTTGTCGTCGGTGCCGCTGATGAGCCGTCTCAGCAGCACAGCCTCCTGCTCGGTGAAGTCTATGCTTTCGTGGAGTTTGCGGAAGAAGGGCGAGTGGCGGTCGAGCCTGTAGTAGGTGCCCGACTTGACGAGTCTGAAACCGGCATCGCGGAAGAAGTCGAAGTAGTAATACAGATTGCGCAGCGAGATGCCTACACGGTCGCAGAGCTGTGCGGCGGTGTAGTTCTTGTTCTCGGTCATCAGTAGCAGCAGGTCGAGCTCGCGCTGCAGTTTGTCGTGTCTCATTTACTTGATGTTTCGGGGGTGATGGTTGAGTATCTGTTCGCGCAGGGTGGTGGTGTCGATGTGCGTATAGATTTCGGTGGTGGCAATATTCTCATGCCCCAGCATGGCCTGGATGGCTCTCAGGTCGGCCCCTCCCTTGAGCAGCGCTGTGGCAAAGCTGTGGCGCAGCGTGTGGGGCGAAATGGGCTTGTGGATGCCTGCCGCGAGTGCCGCCTGGCGTATGATGTAGAACACCATGATGCGGGTGAGATGGCTGCCGCGCCGTGAGAGAAACACATAGTCTTCTTCGCCGGGCTTGATGCGTAGATGGCAGCGGTCAGCATACCACAGCTCGAGCTCGTGGAGCGCCGTGTCGGAGATGGGCACCAGCCGCTCCTTGCTACCCTTGCCCATGATGCGCACAAACCGCTCCTCGGCATATATCGCCGATAGCTTCATGTTGACCAGTTCGCTCACGCGCAGTCCGCAGGAGAAGAGCACCTCGATGATGGCCCGGTTGCGCTGTCCCTCGGCGGTGCTCATGTCTATGCTTGCCTTCATCCTGTCTACCTCTTCGGGCGTGAGCACCTCGGGCAGCCGCTCTCCCGTCTGCGGCGACTCGAGCAGCTCGGTGGGGTCGTTGTCCATGCGTCCGTCGACGAGCATGAACCTGTAGAACGAGCGCAGTCCGCTAATCATCCTTGCCTGCGACGCCGGCCCGATGCCCATGTCTCTCAGCGTGCAGACAAACTGCTGCAGGTCGGAGAGCTCGATGCGGTCGATGCTCACCCCCCGCTCATGGCTGAAGGTGACCAGGTGGCCGATATCGGTGAGATAGGCAGCCACGGTGTTGGGCGAGTAGTTCTTCTCCAGTTTGAGATACCTGGCATAGGCCCTTGTCAGTGAGCCCGAAGCTGGAGTGGCGCTGTGCATGTCTTCTGTCATAGGTATGGGCATCAATATGGGGCGTGGTACATGAAAAAAGCGGATGATTTATTTTGTACTTAGCCCGATTTAAGCTAATTTTGCAACAAGCATACGGCCTTGCGGCTATGCCGTTTACAAAGTTAATACGAATTGGGATGGTGTCAAAACAAATCAAACGGTTTTTTCTAAAAAAAGCATCATCCCCCAATACGCTACGACGATGAAAATACAAATTATCAATGGCCCCAACCTCAATCTGCTCGGTATCAGAGAGCCAGGCATCTACGGCCACGACTCCTTTGACGACTATCTTGCCCATCTGCGTACCCTCTATCCCGAGATAGAGATAGACTACTATCAGAGCAATGTCGAGGGCTATCTCATAGACCGTATGCAGGAAGTGGGCTTCGACTGTGACGGCATCGTGCTCAATGCCGGCGCCTATACCCACACCAGTGTGGCTCTGCACGACTGCATCCGCTCCATCCAGGCACCCGTCGTCGAGGTGCATATCAGCAATGTACACCAGCGCGAAGAGTTCCGCCACCACTCCATGATATCCTCAGCCTGCCGGGGAGTGATAGCAGGGTTCGGACTCGACTCCTATCGTCTCGCCATCGAAGCCTTGAAAGCCAAATGACCATAGACCAGTATATCCGACAGCATATAGACCCCGAGGGAGACTATCTCTACCGCCTCTGGCGTGCCACCAACATCCATACCGTGCACGGCCGCATGGCCTCGGGCCATCTCCAGGGCCGTCTGCTCAAGATGCTCGTAGAGATGATACGCCCGCAGCGCATACTCGAGGTGGGCACATTCAGCGGCTACAGCGCCATCTGCATGGCAGAGGGACTGGGCGAGGGCGGCAAGGTATATACCTTTGAAATCAACGACGAGATGGAAGACTTCACCCGACAGTGGATAGAAGGGTCGCCCGTGGCCGACCGCATAGACTTCCGCATAGGCGACGCCAATGTCGAGGCGCCCCGACTGGGCATCATGTTCGACATGGCCTTTGTCGACGGCGACAAGCGCACCTACCGCGAGACCTTCGACACGCTGCTGCCCATCATCAGGCAGGGCGGCTACATCATCGCCGACAATACCCTGTGGGACGGACATGTGGTAGACCCCGCCTACGCCAAAGACAGCCAGACCCACGGCATAGACACCTTCAACGACTATATAGCCCGCGACACCCGTGTGGAAAAGGTCATTCTGCCCATACGCGACGGACTCACCATCATCCGCAAGAAGTAGAAAAACGGCGCCGCCGGAACGAAATCGACCGATTTTTTTTGTATTATGGGCGATTAGAGCTATATTTGCAACTGTTATCTACCGAAATCAAGGAGTGAATATATTATATAAGGTATAGAAACCGTAAATTAAAATCATTAAATAACCTTCAACGATTATGGCAAACTTATTAGACGAGACCCAAGGTCCGGTCAACGACAATGGCCGTGATGTACATGTGATAGACCGTCAGCTCCCAGTGACCATCACTTTCCGTTCCACCCTCTTCGAGATAGCCTTGTGGGTGACTCTCCCGCTGCTCACCCTCATCTACGTGCTGGCTATGGGCGACCAGCTGGCTGACCCCCCCACCGTAGCCATCGGCGGCTGCGTGGCAGGCGTGCTGCCAGGAGTGGTATTCATCTTCATGAAGATTTCGGCGCGCAACTATTTTCTCAAGCTCGAGCAGCGCATCCAGGCCGAGGCGTCCAATATAGACAACTATCTGGAGCAGCGCGTGCAGATACTGCAGAACGTGGTGGGACTGGTAAACCGCGCCATAGACCTGGACAAGGACGTGATGAAGGCCGTGGCTGCCCTGCGTGGCGGCAAGGTAAACGAGGCCAACCGCAGCGACGTCAACAGCCAGCTCAATATGGCTTGTGGCCGTCTCTTCCCCCAGGTTGAGGCTTATCCCGACCTGAAGGCCCACCAGGCCATAGCCGACGCCATGCAGCAGAACAACTATCTGCAGCGTGAGATTACGGCTGCCCGCACGG
>ULOH01027799.1_pt1 | contig 17840 bp, 15 predicted proteins | sample 1952421 | NCBI WGS metagenome assembly ULOH01 (sample SAMEA4835599, study PRJEB28245) | human gut metagenome | biome: gut microbiome; material: fecal sample | place: Denmark | collected 2008
ATTCTGGTGGTGGTGGTGGAGCTACTCACATTGCAACCAAAACCGGAATTTTATCATCCTTATATGATAGTATAGATAATATATTAATCGTTGCTGGTGGAGGCGGAGGTGTTTCTTACCAAGCACCATCTTATACCGGTAATGGTGGAGCAGGTGGCGGAGCTTCTGGTGTTAATGGAACTAATTTGTCAAGTGGATTTTTATATGGTGCTGGCGGCAACCAAAATTCAGGTGGTGCATCCGGTGGAGGCACAGAAAATTCAGTTGCCCGAGGTGAAAGTGGTTCGTTTGGACAAGGCGGAGATGGTAATTACTATTCTGCCGGTGGAGGCGGAGGCCTTTACGGTGGAGGAGCAAGTAATCAAGCTGGAGCCGGTGGAGGTTCAGGATATATTGGAAACTCATTACTAATTAATAAATCAATGTATTGCTATAATTGTACTGCAAATAGTGCGGAAAATACTAGAACATACCCCACAACATGTCATAATGCTAATGCTACAGAAAATTGTTCTAAAGAAGGAAATGGTTATGCAATCATAACTTATATAGGTTCAACAATATAAATTTGTTGAATCTTTTATTTTAAAAAGAATTAATTGACTTTACATAATATTTATCATAAAATTAACATAATAAAACATTTAAAAAGATTGGAGTAAAAAATGAAGTGTAAAAATTGTGGAAATCCTTTACCAAACGAAGGTATAACTTGTAAGTTTTGTGGAGCATTAATGGATCAAAGTCAAATAAACTATCAAAATAAAATGAACGATAAAAATAATAAAAAGATTACACTATTAAGTGAAAAATATGGACATGAAAATAAAATAGAATATCGTGAAATAAAAGAAAATAAGGTATTAGGTTTAATAGTAATATCAATAGTACTTTTATTTTTAATAGTTTTAGCCATACTAATAAATATATAAAGGTGATATTATGTTATTATTATGTATAAAAATATTTTTTGCAAGAATAGTTGATGTTACATTTGGAACAATTAGAACTGTTTTAGTAGTAAGAGGCCGTAGGTTTACTCCTGCAATAATTGCATTTTTTGAAGTTCTTATTTGGTTTTTGGTAGCTCGTGAAGCTTTAACTACCGATATTAAATCAATTATTATCCCAATATGTTATGCCGGAGGTTACGCAACAGGAACATTTATTGGCGGATATATATCGAATAATTTAGTAGAAGGATTAATTGGTGTACAAGTTACAACTAAAACTAGTGATGTAAAAAAGATGATCAAAGAAATAAGAGACGCCGGTTTTGGTGTATCAGTAGTGGATTTAAAAAATCCTCAAGATAATGAAAAGAAAACAATGTTGATGATTCAATTAAATAAATCAAAATTAAAAAAATTAACTCATATAATAAGAACAAATGATAAAGATGCATTTGTAGTAATAAATGATACAAAATATGTTCAAAATGGAGTTATAAAGTAAGTGTGGATTAGCCATACTTTTTTTGTAAAATATAATTTTTTTGCTTTTAATTAATATAATAATATGCTAAAATGAAGTTAGGTGATAAAATTGAAAAAGATAAATTGGAAAAAAGTAAACAAATTTATAAGAAATAAAAATTTTATAATTGCAGTATGCGTTTTTGGTTTAACAATGGCATCAGTTGGATTTAGTTATGCATCATTTTTCTCTGTTAAAACAAACACAACAAATCAAAGTATTACAACAGGAACTTTGAATGTTTCATATGGAAGTAATTCATCATCAATTCAAAAAACGAATATGACATCTATGTCAGATGAAATGGGATTAGCTCAAACAGAAGCAAGTGTAATATATATTCAAAATACTGGTTCATTAGATTCTACATATGTCATGAATATTGGCTATGATATGACAAATTTTAAAGCAAGAACTGGATATAAGGATACAGATGCATTAACTCCGATAGATTATATAATGGTAGCGGTTTATGAATATAATGGTGCTGGAAAAGAGGATACTTTAATTGTAGAACCAATAAGTATTGCAGAACTTCCAATTGTAAAATATGATGAATCTGACCCAAGAAATAATAGATATTCAATTTTATTTAATACTTTAGGGGGAACTTCAAGTAGCAATTCAACTAAAACATATAAAATAAAAACATGGTTAAGTGATAAGGCAATACCTGCTGCAAGTTATACATATTTTTATGTAAATACAGAAATAGTAGCTGAAGTGCAAAATGCCAAAATGGCATATACTTTGAGAATTCTTTCATATAGTCCACTATCGGGAATAACTTTGCAAAATGGATCAAAAAAGGCTACAATGGTAAATAATTCTTTTATCCTAGATAATATTTATCCTGGTACATATAATATTGAAATAGTATTTAAAAATAATAAATACAAAGGAAATATAACTATAGAAGAGGGAACTGGTAATAGTCTTACTAGTTATGGCACATCTTTTACAGGCAGTAACATATATTCTATAGCTAATACTTATAAGACAACAGTAGCAAAAATAATAGAATATAACAATTTAGATACTTATAGTAGTGCTGCAACAATATCGAGTGGAAAGTTAATGACAACATATAAAATAACTGGCGGATTAGAAAAGATAATAAGTTTAAAATTAACCAATATAGATGCAGATAAAAAAACATTTACATTAAGTATGTAATACATAAAATTTTTAAAAAATAAAATACAAAAAATTGTCAGTTTAGGGTTGATTTTTATAAGCTAAAATGATAATATTAAAATAGGAGAGGAGAAAGAAGAATTATGGATAACAAAAAAAATACTATCCTATTAACAGTTATTGCAGTTGCTACATTATTAGTTGCTGTAGTAGGTGCAACATTCGCTTACTTCACAGCTCAAGGAGCACAAGGAACAACAGCAACTGTTACAGTTAGTACAGGTACAGCAGCAAGTTCAGAATTTGGTACAATTGATCCACTTAACATTTATGCTGATGCAACAACATTTGCAGAAGGTGCTGGAGATGTTACTGATGATACTACAGGTACAGTAAAATGGACAGCTCCAGGAGCAGTTACAGGACAAGAAGCTCCAAGTGAAGCAGATAGAAGTTTCTGTTATACAGCATCACTAAATATTACTGCTAATACATTTACAGTTTCTGCTGCTAATACAGAAAATTTAAATGAATTAGAATTTACTGCTAAAAAAGGAGAAACAGTTTTACTTGATAAAATATCTCTAGTTGATTTTGATACTAAAGTTGGAAAAACTGGAACAATTCAAATTCCAACAACTGCTAATGGTAGTGAATATACTCACAAATTAGTTGCTGATGCTGGTGCTAGTGTTACTGATAATTGGACAATTACAGTTACATTAAAGAACTTAGCAATGAATCAAAATGAAAATACTGGTAAACAACTAACTGGACAAATAGCCTTTACAAAGACTGATTGCGCATAATTTTTACTAAAATAAAATTGGACTCTGGTCCTTTTTTTGTTTCTGAAAAAAAGTTTATAAAAAAAGACATAATGGGGTTGATTTTTAATTTATAAAATGTTAATATTAAAATAGGAGAGGAGAAAAGTAGATATGGAAAATAAAAAGAATACTATTCTTTTAACAGTTATCGCAGTTGCTACATTATTAGTTGCTGTTGTAGGTGCAACATTTGCTTACTTCACTGCTCAAGGTGGTACAGGAACTTCAGCTAATGTTACTGTTACAACAGGTACAGCAGCTAGTTCAGAATTTGGTACTTTTGGAGCTATCAACATTTATGCTGATGCTACAACTTTTGCTAAAGGTAAACCTGATGCTACTGGAACAACAACAGGAACAGTAAGTTGGACAGCTCCAGGTGCAACAACAACTACAACACCTAGTGAAGCAGATAGAAGTTTCTGTTATACAGCTGATTTAATTATTACTGCTAATACATTTACTAAATCTGCTGCAAACACTGCAAATGCAAAAGAACTATACTTTACTGCTGTTAAAGGTTCAACTACTTTAGTTGACGAACAAAGTTTAGTTACATTGCCTGCTGGAACTGCTGTTACTGGAACAATTAATATTCCAACAACTAAAGATGGAGAAGTATTAAAACATAAATTAATTGCAGAAGCTGGTAAAACTGTATCTGATTCATGGACTATTACAGTTACATTAAAGAACTTAGACATAGACCAAAATGAAAATACAGGAAAACAACTAACTGGTTCAATTAAATTCACTAAAGTTGCTTGTTAGTTAAAAAGGAATGAACTTCGGTTCATTTTTTTATTGCTATAATATTTTTTTTTTGATAAAATACTTATGAAGCGAGGTAACAATTATGGCATTACTTTTAACATTAATAAGTGGATTATTTTTTTTGATTGGCATTATTATTTATAATTTCACTTCTAATAAAACATCATTTACAAGAATGTCAATATCATGCGCTAGCATTGTTATAATAGGTCTTATATTATTTGATTTATTGCCAGAACTTATAAATCTAAAAAAATGGTGGATATTTTTATTTGTTATTATAGGATTATTACTTTTAGTAATGATTGATAAATTAGTACCTCATCATGAACATGAGCATCATGAAAACGACGAAGAAAAAATAGATCATATTAATCATATTGAGCATATTGGTACAATTACAATAATCGCCTTACTATTACATAATACAATTGAAGGAATGGCATTATATGGTGTTGCAAGCAATGATTTAAAAAGTGGAATATTAATGCTTTTAGGAATAGGGCTACATAATTTGCCATTTGGTTTTCAAATAGCATCTTCACAAAATAAGAAAAATATTCCTTTATTAGTATTATTAATATTATCAGGATTTATTGGCGGAATAACATTCTTAGCTTTCGGAGAATTAAATGAAACATTCGAAGGCATTATTATTGCGTTAACACTTGGAATGTTGCTTCATATTTTATTTTTTGAACTTTTAAAAGAAGTTTTAGAAGAAATAGATAAAAAAGACACTATTTATGGTATAATAATTGGTATAATATTATTGTTTTTAATAAATGTTTTATAAGAAGGGAAGATTCTATGAAAAAGGTATTAGTGGTTGGTGCTGCAGGTGCTGTTGGAATTCACACAGTTAAATACTTATTAAGTGAAGGAAAATATGAAATAACAATATTAGACTTAAAAAACAAAAAATCATTTAATAGATTAAAAAGATTTAGAAAAAGAGTAAATATTTTATATGGAGATGTAACAGATAGAATACTTATTGAAGCATTAGTTAAAGATCATGATTATATTATAGATTTAGCAAGTGCAATGCCGCCACTCGGAGATATGAAAGATGGTCTTTCAATGGCCATTGATTATGGAGGGTGTGAAAACATTGTTCGAGCAATTAACTACTATAATCCAAAGTGTCATTTGTTTTTTGCATCAACGACAAGTATGTACAAAAACATGAAAAATCCAAATGTAAAAAGTAGAATTGTATTAGATGAATTTGATTATTTTTCAAAAGCAAAATTAGAAAGTGAAAAATTAATTAAAAGTAAATTAAAAAATTATACAATATATAGAGTACCACTTGTATTAAGTAATCCACTTTGTGAAACATTTATGTATCATGGTAATAAGGAAGATGAAGTTGATGTTATAACAAAAGAGGATTGTGCATATGCATTTGTTAAAGGAATAAAATATGCTGAGAAATTAAATAAAAAAACATTCAACCTAGCGGGTAATGAAACAATAAACTATGGAAAACTATTAGAAAAGCTAGTAAATATAAATGGCTTAAGTTGGAAATACATATTAGCAAGAATATTCTTAGAGAAAAATTATTATAGTCCAGTTTGTAGTGATAGAGATGAATTAGAAAATTTAATCCATTATAGAAATGATTCAATAAATGAATATTATGCTAGATTAAGATCAGTTAATAAAGATAGAAAATTTGCCAAAATTTTAGCTAAATTATTGGTAGGTAAAAGCAAATGAAGATAGGAATTGCATTTTCAGGCGGAGGACTTCGCGGAGCATATCAAGTTGGATGTTACAAAGCCTTTTTAGATTGTCATATAAAAATAAATGGTTTTGTAGGAACATCCATTGGATCATTTAATGCAGCGATGTGTGCCAGTAATAGATTTGAGGAATTATTTGCCTTTTGGTATAACGACGATACCGGTTCAATTCTTGGATTTAGTAAAGATTTTATTACTAAAACAAATAATAATGAATATGATTTAAAATATTTAACAGAGTTACTTGATAATATTAAAGATATAGTCCAAAATAAAGGAATAAGTACCAAAAATATAAGAAAAAAATTAGAAGAATTTGAAATTGACAAATATCTTTATAAGAGTAAAAAAGATTTTGGTTTGGTAACAGTTAGATTTAATGATTTTAAACCAAGATATATGTTTAAAAATGATATTCCAAAAGATAAGTTAAATGATTATATTATAGCATCATGCTTTTTGCCAATATTTAAATTTGAAAAGTTAATTGATAATAACTACTATTTAGATGGTGGATTTCATGATTATATACCAGCGAATGCTTTATTAGAAAAAGGCTATGACAAAGTATATGTAATAGATCTTGAAGCAATTGGAATAAGAAGGCCATATATTGACAAAAGAAAAATACAAGTAATAAGACCATCGAGAAAATTAGGAAGTATTTTGGATTTTAAAAAAGAAGATATCAGAAACAATATGAAATTAGGTTATTTTGATACAATGCGAATTTTAAAAGATTTTGATGGTAAAAAATATTTGTTTAAAAAAAGAGGACTTTGGTACTATGAGTTAATGTTAAAACATGTGAGTAAAAAAGATCGTGAACTTATGGAAAAATTTTTTGCAACTAAAAATGCCAAAAGATTAATAATAAAATCTATAGAGTTCATAATGAAAAAAGAAAAATTTGAATATTATCATGTATATAAAGTAACTGAAGTAATAAAAAGAATAAAATATATAGATAAAAATTATGGGGTTTACAAGTTCGTGAAACAATTAAAGTTTATTTAAGGAGGAAAATTAATATGGGAAGAGCTTATGAAGTGAGAAAAGCAAGTATACAAAAAACAGGAGCTGCGAAAGGAAAAATTTATACAACATTTGCTAAAGAAATTTATCTAGCAGCTAAGAAAGGAAGCCCAAATCCAGAAGCCAATATAACATTAAAAAGACTAATAGATAAAGCAAAGAAGAATCAAGTTCCAAGTGATATAATAACTAGAGCCCTAGATAAAGCAAAAGGGGTAGGACAAGACGAATATCATGAAGTTGTGTATGAAGGATTTGGTCCTGGAGCATCAACTTTAATTATTAAATGTTTAACAGATAATGTAAATAGAACGGTTGGAATGGTTCGAGCAGCATTTAATAAAGTAAATAAATCACTCGGAGTTACAAATTCCGTATCATATAACTATGAGCACCTTGGAGTAATATCATTTAAATATGATGATGAAGAAAAAGTATTAGATTTATTATTAAACGCTGGAATTGAAGTAATAGATATTGAATCAGAAGATGGATATATTACTATTAGTTTAAATCCAAGTGATATGAATCTTGCTAAAGATGAATTAGAACGTGATATAGCAAATATCGATTATGAAATAGATGAAGTAGGAATGTATGCTAAAGATAAGATTACCCTTGAAGGTGAAGAAAAAGAAATCTTTGATAGATTATATAATATGCTTGAAGATATTGAAGACGTATCACAAATATATACAAATGTATCAAATATAGGTTAATATGGAAAACAAAAAAAGTATATTTAAATTAATAATAACAGTTATATTAATATTTATAGGTTTTGAAATATTTATAAATACATTTGGTAGCCTAGTAGCAACTACAACCTGGGATACTATAAAACATGGAAAATATACTACCTATTTTCTAAGTGAGTTTATAGTATTATTATGTGGATTACTTTTACTAGCTCTAAGAAAGAAATGGTATATATTTAAAAATCAAAAGAAATCATTTAAAGATACAATTATGTTATGTTTACCAATCGTAATACTTTCTTGTTTAGTATTTGTAGCAAATGTAATAGAATTAAATATATCTAAACTAAATATAGCAAATTTAATAAGTTTAGTATTTTATTGCATAAGTATTGGATTATTTGAAGAAATATTTTTTAGAGGAATAATTGAAGAAGAGTTATTAAGTAAGTTAAGCAGCAATAAAAAAGAAGTAATAATATCAATCATATTAAGTGGAGTAATATTTGGAGCTATCCATTTTACTAATCTTCTAATGGGACAAGATTTATTAACTACTTTAATGCAATTTATCCAAACTATGTCAATTGGAATACTTTTTGGAACAGTTTATTATTTTACTAAAAACATCTGGGCTTTAGCATTCTTACATGGTTTTTATGATTTTTCAGTATTACTAAGTGAAGTAAACATTGTAACTGGTTGTGGTTATGTAGAAAATGTTCCCTTAATTATAACTATATCTTCAATTGTAGCATCAATTATACTTAGTGGAATATATTTAATATATAGTTTAATTATATTTAAAAAAGAAAATAATGAAGATAGTAAGAAATATCATAAATTTATCTATATGTTAATAATAATATATTTTATATCTAATGCATTATTTGGTATTTTAGGAAATGTTGATATAAATAAATATTATGTGTGTCCAGAATATAAAGAAAAAGAAATAAAATTAATTGAAACTCATTATTATGGTTATGATAAATACTATTATAATTATGATAATAATGTTATACACATATATAAAGATAATGATAAAGTTATAATGAAAAATGAAAATGGCATTAAAATAAATGTTAATATAGATAATGTTGAAAGAATTGCTATCGTAGATGATGCAATATTAATAATTGCCACCGATAACACAAATTATAAATTATATTATAATAAATTAACAGATTTAAAGAATATAAATAATTTTAAAGAATATGATATACCATCATCAAAATCACTTGGATATTTAATAGATGCCAGTACAGGGTATAAATATCCATGCATAAAAAGCATAACAGAAGATTTATTTATTATAGATAACGAAGAATTATTTATTGTTAAGCAAGCTAGCTAATGCTAGTTTTTTTGTATTTTTTTATATAAAAAAATGCAAACTAATAAACAAAAGAAAAAATAATGAGCAAACAATTGTTAAATAAAAAGATATGTGATATGATTTATTAATGGAGGTAAACTCATGCAAATAGAAAACTTAACAGATTTAATAAATAAAACAAATATAAGGGCATTTGTAACGACAAATGATTTTATAAAAGGAAAACAATATGATAAAAATAAGATAACTTTAAAAAGTGAAAAAGAAAAAGAAAGCCTTTATAGTAGTTTAAAAGTATTTAGTTTTGAAGTGGATTCAGAAACTAAACCAACATACTATGATGTAACAATCATTTTAGAAAATAATAAAGAAATTGTAAGAACAACATGTGATTGTAAAGCATTTAGAAACTTTCAAAGTTGTAAACATATCGGAGCTGTTTTTGTTAATTATTATGAACAAATATTTAAAGGAAATATTATAAATGTTAATAAAATAACAAATGAAATATTAAATAAGTTTATACCAAAAGAAGAATCATTAATAAAAAAAGAACTGCAAGTACAATTATATATTAACATAACAGAAAAAGAAAGTTATTATTACTATGCTAGAAGTTTTATGGAATATAATGTAAAAATACTAATCGGAGAAGATAAATTATATACTCTAGGAAATCATGCTAATGCCTTTAAATCAGCATATGAAACAGGGTGTGGAGAAGTATATTTTGGCAAAAATTTTACCTTTATACCTGAAAAATATTATTTATCAAATGAATCAAAAACGATAATTGAATCATACTTAGATATATGTGAAGGTTATTTTAATAAAAGTATTTCATCAAGTACATTAAAAAAGTTTTTAAATAAAATCAAAGATACTAAATTTGTTGTTAATAATTATCAAATCGAGGGTATAAAAGAAGGATTCCCAGTTGATACAAACTTAGTGAAAAGAAATAATTCATATGAATTGAATTTTGATTTAGAAAATGTAGAATGCTTAATAGAAAATGATTATGAATACATCCTTTATAAAGGAAAGTTATATCACTTAAATAATAAAGAACAAAGTTTAATTGAAGATTTAATAGAAAATAATTTAGATAAATTGTTAATTACTAAAGATAAAGTAGATACATTTACTAAAGGTTTACTAGGTATAGTAAGAAAATATTTAAAAATAGATTCATCTGTAAATGATATTGTTCTACCTAATGAAATAAATACGAAATTATATTTTGATTTAAGAAGTTCATATATATTATTAGATATCATATTTAAATATGATGATAAAGAAATAAATTATTTAGATAAATCAAATGAAGTTTTAAGAGATATATCATATGAAACAAAAGTAATAAATGATTTATTAAAATATGGATTTATACTAGAGAAAGATAAAATAATTTTAAAAGACTTAGAAGCAGAAGTAAAATTTCTTGAGGAAGGTCTAGAAGAGTTAGCTACAAGATATGAAATATTTACAACAGAAAAGTTTAAAAATATAAATATTAAAAAGAAAACATCTATATCATCAATGTTTAGAATAGGACAAGATAATATCTTAAGTTATAACTTTAATATTGGAGATATAAATAGTGATGAACTAGTAAATATTTTTGCTAATATGAAAGATAGAAAAAAATACTATAGGTTAAAAAATGGTAATATATTAAATCTTGAAGATGAATCATTAAAAGAATTAAGTGAGCTAAAGGATGATTTGGAATTAAGTGATGCTGATATAATCGCAGGTCATGGAACAATTTTAAAATATCGAGCAATATATTTAGATAGTTTAAAAAACACTAAATATAACATTATAAATACTGATAATTTATTTAATAATTTCATAAATAAATTTAATAAATATAAAGATGTTGAGTTAACATTATCAAAAGATGAATTAAAAATTCTTCGTGATTATCAAATAACGGGAGTAAAATGGCTTTATACTTTAGCTAAGACAGGATTCGGAGGAATACTTGCAGATGAAATGGGCTTAGGAAAAACAATTCAAGTTATTTATTATATTAAAGAGATGTTAGAAGATGATGAAAACAGTAAATTTTTAATTGTGGTGCCAACATCCTTAGCATATAATTGGGATCATGAATTTGCGATGTTTGGAAGTAATATAAAAAGAAAAATATGTCTTGGCTCGAAAGAAAAAAGAATAAATATTTTGAAAAATTTAACGGATACGAATGTACTAATTACAACATATGGACTACTCAGAGAAGACGAAGATTTATATCAAAATTTATCATTTAATACAATGATTATTGATGAAGCTCAAAATATAAAAAATAATATGGCGGGTATTACAAAAGTAGTAAAAAAGATTCAGGCTGAAACTAAATTCGCTTTAACAGGAACCCCTCTTGAAAATTCAATTTTAGAATTATGGAGCATATTTGATTTTATAATGCCAGGTTATTTAGCAAGTCTTACAAAATTTCAAAGTAAGTATAAGATAAAAGATTTTGATGAAGAAAGTGAAATATTAATAAAAAGTTTAAGTAAACAAATTAATCCTTTTATTCTAAGAAGAAAAAAACAAGATGTTATAAAAGAACTACCAGAAAAATTAGTAAATGATATTTATATTGAATTAAAAGAAGACCAAAAAAAACTATATATTGCAGAATTAAATAGAGTTAAAGAAGAAATGAAACAAATTATTGAAAACGATGGTATGAATAAAGCCAGATTTTTAATTCTTCAACTACTTACTAAGTTAAAGCAAATATGTATAGATCCTAAAATTATTTATGAAAATTATACTGATGGATCAAATAAACTAGATCAATTAGAAATGCTAGTAAATGAATATACTAAAAATAATCATAAAATATTAATTTTTTCATCATTTAAAACTGCTTTAAATATTGTAAAAGAAAAGTTAAATAACAATAAAATAAAAACTTATATGATAGATGGAAGTGTACCTGCGAAAGATAGAATGGAAATGGTTGATAATTTTAATAATAATGATGATGTAAAAGTATTCTTAATAATGTTAAAATCTGGTGGAACTGGTTTAAATTTAGCAACTGCAGATGTTGTAATTCATTTGGATTTATGGTGGAATCCACAAGCTGAAAATCAAGCAACTGATAGAGCTCACAGAATAGGACAAAAAAATACGGTTGAAGTAGTACACTTAATAACTAAAGGAACAATTGAAGAAAAAATATTGGAACTTCAAAATAAAAAAAGAATATTAAGTGATAAATTAATAGATGGGGATATCAGAGATAAAAATATTATATCTGAATTAACAGAAGATGATATTAAAACCCTATTATCATATGAAAATAGGGATTAAAAAAGAAATGCTAGTTAAGCTCACGAACTAAATGCATTTCTTTTTCATTATTAAATATTTTTTCTAGTAATTGGTATTGAATAGATAAATCTAAAGCAAGTGTTACTAAAACTTCTTTAGCTTTGGTATAATCACTACATACAATTTTTTTTGTGCCATCAGGCATTGTAAAAGTTTTAACATTATGTTCATCTATTTTTATATTAGAGATTTGGTCAGGATGAACTTGATAAATTCTATTATGAAGTCTCGGAGAACCCACAAATAAAGTAATTTTATTAATTGGATCAACTACTAATTGAGTACCTGCAAAACCTGGAGACATAAAAGATCTTCCAGACAATGGGGGATAAACAGATAAAAATTCTGGATCAGGTTGTTTTAGATAAACTAAAGACCCATAAAATCTTGTATATTTATCTTGATCTTTAAAACCAGTTTCTGTATCACTCATAGAAAATAAACTTTCTTTTGATAAAATACCTCCATTAATTAAAGCATTAGCAAATTTTATCATATCATTTTTAGTAGAAAAATATCCAGCATGTCCTGGTGCAATACCACCTAATTCACCAATAGCAATAGCTTTTGAATCATGGGGAGTACCTTTTATATTATTAAAATTCGTTTTAATACTTCCGTCTTTAAGAACAACAGAAGAAAAATTCTCATTAGCAACACGATATAGTTTTTCTTCAGGCACTCTTAAGTGAGTATCATCCATATGAGCCTTTTTAAAAATCATTAGATTAACAAATTGGTCAAAGGTCATATCAGTAACCTTTTCAATCACGCATCTTAAAATCATAGCACCCATATCAGTATAAGAATTACTTACTTGCTGATTCTTATCTGGATGAGCGGTATAAAGAATTTGGAGGGCTTCCTGCTTATTCTTTGCACTATCAACCCTCTTATCAGTTACAATTTTAACTCGAAACTTTAATAAATCATAAATTGTAGTATTTTCTAAATTTTTAAATTCCGGCACATATTTGTTAACTGGCTCAAAAACATCTATTAAATTGTTTTCTTCAAGAATTAAAATAGCAACTGCAGTAAAAGTTTTTGAAGTTGAAGCTAAATCAAATATCGTATCTTGTTCAATTGGAAGTTTATGTGAAACTAAACGACCATCTATTAAATCAACTTCTTGTCTTAAACCGCATAAAACAGTATCTCTAATATTAAATGTTCCAAAATCAAGTAAAACGCCCGGAGTTATTTTGGTAGTATTAACAAAAATATTCATAATTTCCTTTAATCCACTTTGTAAAAACAATTTAAGTCTTAAATTAGTTAAATTAGCATGAGGGTTTTCATATATTGCATCTAAGACTGGTTTTAATATTCTCTCATAATCTTTATATTTATATATATCTTGAAGGTAAGTAATGCTTGTATTATTTTGATTTTTTAATAGTTCTGAAATAAACTTTTTATAAACAAAATACTCTTTCATAGACAATTCCTCCTAAATTAGGCTTATTATATTAAATTTTATGATATTTTGTCAAATTATATAATGCATTATTTGGTAATATGTGGTAAAATTAAAAAGGTGGAAATATATGAAAAAGATTGAAGAGACGAAGGAAACTGTAAAAAGTACAGAATTTGCTACTACGATTTATCGTATTAGACAAGAAAGGAAATTAACTCAAAAGGAAATTGGTGACATTATTGGTGTATCTGATAGAACAATTTCGAAATGGGAGAATGGTACAACAGTACCAGACTTATGTCAGATTAGGAATATTTGCAAAAAATTAGAAATATCTCCGAGTTTATTAATTAAATCTGAAAAGAAGCTCAGTGATAATATAACAAATTTAAGAAGAAAAATTGGTAAGATTTTAAATTATATCTTACATAACATATTTTTAATAACTTTTATATTAGTATTTATATTGTTATTATTGTATTTTATAAATAATTATAATTCGATAAAGATTTATGATTTAAAATATGATAGTGAAAATGTCATAATGAAACATGGACATTTCTTTCAAACTAAATCAGTAAACATTTTAACGATTGAAAATATATCACTTAATAAAATTAAATATAATCCAATTGATACAAAAGTTAAACTTTATACACTTGTAAATGGTGATAAGAAAATAATTTATACTTCAGAAAATCTTAATAATATTTATATTGAAGAAAATAACTCAGGTGCAGATTTATTAAGTAAAGATGTAATTGAAAGTATAAAACAAAATTTATATTTATTAATTGAAACAAAAGATGAAAATAATAATGAATATAACTATGAATGTCAAATCACTTTTAAAGAAAAATATAATAACAATAAATTATTATACAAATCATATATTAAAAACAACTCTATTGATACATTAGGTTTTCCATTTGATAACCTAACTGATTCCCCAAAAATAAATAATAAGTCCACAAAAGTAATGAGTAAAAATAATAATAATGCAAACAAGTTAACATCTTTAGGTTACGAATATGATAAAGAAAATGATATTTATTTTAAAGTTAATGAGAATAATAGAATTGAATATCAAACAGCAACAAATAAATTGATTATAGAAAAATTTGAGAGTAAAAATTTGAAAAGCATAATATATTATCGAAAATCACAAAGTATAATCCTATCGCATTCATATAAAGATGGTGAAATAATCACTCAATTAAAATATAATGTTCCATTAAATAAAATGGAATGTTATAAAGAAAATTGTGAAAATTATCGTAGTGATATTAACCACATTCTTAAGATAAATCGCGAGATAAGTACAACTCTCCAATAAAGAGAATTGCAATTCTCGTGATTTTCTATTTCTTTTTTCGACATTTTCTGTTACGATGAATTTGGAACAGAAAGGAGGTGCATTGAACGGCTTTGAAAAAAAGTATTATAGCACTAACTATAATGCTAAGCTTATTAATAACAACTAATGTTAAAGGTGCAACTTTAACAGATGCTGAATATGCTAGATTAAGATTGGTCTTTTCAGATTTAAGAATCGCAACAATGAGTGATGAAAAAGCTCAAGAATATTTATCTTATGATTTAGAACATAATAAAAAGGTAAGTAAATATTTTAAAGTAACTAAAACAACAAATGGAACAACATCAACAGAAGTTACAAAAGAAGAAGCAACAAACGCAGCTAAGAATAATACAACAACGAGGGCGACATCACACACAACAACTTACAAGAACATTCAAATAACAGCTTTGAATGGTGGTGTTAACACTTATTTAATGGATCTTACAACTGTATGGCTAATATCTCCGGCCATTAAATCTTATGATGTTATAGCAATGAGAACAGATGATGCAACAGTAGTAGAAGGAACACAACGAGGAACTCAAGGATATGTATATAAGAACGGAAATATTGGTTATGTTGAATATTCTAATAATGGAACAAATATGAAAAAGGCATCTAATGGATTTGGCATATCAATGAATTTAGTTGATGCTGCTGATACATATGAATGCTATATCATCGCAACAGTAAGAGCAACAACAGAATGGGCAGAAGTATATGGAAGCTATCAACATGCTGCAACTAACGTAACCTTAGCACAATCACAAGCTTACACCATTAGTCATAACGGTTACGGAGAAGTTATTAATTTTGCTACAGCCGTTCAAAACCACTATGATGGAATGCAAGGAGTATCTATCAAACTTGATTATACACCATAGAAAAATATGGTACTCGCCATCAGAAAAGTTTTTGTTAAGAGCAATCTATGTTAAGAAAAGTACTCAACAAACTTAATATAGTAGGAACTATAAGAGTAATAAACAAAATGTCTATTAATATAGGTAGCTCAAAATTTACATCTTTGAAAAAAGCAACGCTGTAATCATTATCTTTAAAATAATTGTAATAATTAAATACTACCTTTCATACGATTACAATAGAAAAACGAAAGATGGTGGATTATGGAAAAAGAAAAAATTATATCATCAATAGCCAAGCGAGGGAATGGTGAAATCTATTTAGGGGTAGTTGGAGCTGTTCGTACAGGTAAATCAACATTCATTAAAAGGTTCATAGAAAATCTTGTTGTACCAAATATAACAGATGAATATGAAAAGAAAAGATGTTTAGACGAAATACCTCAAAGCGCACAAGGGAAAACCATTATGACTACAGAACCTAAATTTGTACCAAGTAATGGTGCCACAATAACTGTCAACGAATTCGAAACAAGCATCAAGTTAGTTGATTGTGTAGGTTATGTCATTCCAGAAGCTAATGGTTTTGTTGATGAGGAAGGAAATCCTAGGATGGTGAAAAGTCCTTGGTTCGAGGATGCGATTCCATTCGTAGAAGCGGCCGAAATAGGAACAGAGAAGGTCATCAAAGATCACGCAACAATTGGTATTGTTGTCACAACAGATGGTTCGTTCGGCGAAATCAAGAGGGAATCCTATCTTGAAGCAGAAGAAAAAGTAGTTAGTGAATTAAAAAACATTGGAAAACCATTTATAGTTATATTGAACAGTATTCACCCTACAAATACTGAAACTCAAGAACTAGCTAGAAGTTTAATGGATACTTATGATGTTCCAGTTATGCCTATAAGTGCTGAACTAATGAATGAAAAAGAAATAATGGAAATTCTTAGAACAGCCTTATATGAGTTTCCGGTATTAGACATCAAAGTTTCCATACCTGAGTGGGTTCATGTTTTACCTAACAACAATGAGATTAAACAACATTATATGGAAAAAATTAGAGAAAGTGTCGTAAGTGTAGAAAAAGTCAAAGATGTGGATTACATCTTGGAACACTTCAAAAACTCAGAATATATTAATAACTCCTTTATATCTGAACTTGATGCATCCACAGGAACTGTAACTATAACACTCAACAGTTCAAATGAATTATATACAGAAACACTTAAAAATCTAATGGGAGATATGGTAACCACTAAAGCAGGACTTCTTAAAATATTTGCTAATTATGCCGAAGATAAAGAAGAAATGGATTCTCTAAAGGGAGCTATTAAAATGGCTAAAAACACTGGCTATGGTATAGTTTACCCAAGTATTAGAGAATTAAAACTCCAAACACCTGAACTAGTAAAACAGGGTAGTAGGTATGGCGTTAAACTTAAAGCTGTTGCTTCAAGTATACATATGTTAAAAGTAGATGTAGAATCAACTTTTGAACCCATCATAGGTAGCGAAATTCAATCTAAAGAATTAATCGATAGATTAATGAAAGATTATGAGAGTGACGCTTCAAGTATTTGGAAAAGTGAAATATTTGGTCGTAGTTTAGAAGCTATTGTTCAAGAAGGAATACAAGCAAAACTAAGTATGATGCCAGATAATACGAGATATAAACTTAAAGAAACAGTTTCAAAAATCGTTAATAAAGGATCCAATACTTTAATTGCAATAGTTATTTAAAACTATTGCTTTTTAATTGTAAAAAATGTGTATATAGTGATATATTTTTGC
>ULOH01013348.1_pt1 | contig 17671 bp, 14 predicted proteins | sample 1952421 | NCBI WGS metagenome assembly ULOH01 (sample SAMEA4835599, study PRJEB28245) | human gut metagenome | biome: gut microbiome; material: fecal sample | place: Denmark | collected 2008
GTAGAAAAATCATATGTTCCCCAAAAAGCAAAAAGTGTGAATAATAGTGTATTTAAAATTTGACTAATTAAAGTAGAGCCATTATTTCTTAACCATAAATATTTTCGTTTATCATTAAATTTTTTGCTTGTGAAATCCCACCATTTGTGATAAAGCCATACATCAAACATTTGACTAACCGCATACACGACAAATGAGGCGAGAATCATTCGAGGTGTATTGGAAAAAATAGCTTTAATTGAAGTCATAGAAGTATCATTACTACTTGGCTGATAAAGCAACCAGCTTTGGCTTAAAACTAAAAATAATATTGAAGAAAACATACCGATCCATACGGCTTTATTTGCCGCTTTTTTTCCTTCACATTCGGATAAGATATCGGTAATTAAAAAAGTCCCTGCAAAAAGAATATTTCCTAATGTTTGTTCCATACCAAATGCTTTAATTAAGATTAATACTTCAATGTTGGCTAAAATGGTTGCAATAGCAGATACACAATATAATCCCGTTTTACCAAAAAAATGATAAGCAACTAAAATCATGGAAAAAGTAAAGATTAAAGATAATATTAAAATTAGTTCATTCATATTAATCACCTACTCCAAAATCCGTTTTATCAATTAAAATGTCAATTCGTTCATGGTCTTTATATTTTAAATAAAGATGATGCATAAAAGTATCAATAACTTGTTTATCTGGTTGAATCGCTGTCGTATTTTTACACATTATATTAATGCAAATACGTTCAAAATATTGTAAACCTAATTGAATATCATTTTCCATAGATTGTAAAGTTTGCCCTTTGATGCCAAATAAAAAATTAGCTTCTTCAAAGTGATTGCTTATAATTGCAGGATCTTTTTCTTTTATTCCTTTATTCAATAAATTTTCCCTTAAGATTTCATCAAATGTTTCTAAACCTAATTTCATTTTAATTTGAATTGGATAGAAATCTTGTCTTAATTGGTTGATTTTATTATGGTATAAATAATGAGATTCAAAATGAAGCGTTCGGATTTGTTTTTCTAAGCAAATTTTTTTTATCAAAGAAAGCGTTTGTTCATCTAATTCAAAAACAGAGCCACTATTAATGACTTCTAGTTCATGAAATTCTCCCGTTATTTGATTTAAAATAGATTGATTTAATTCAAAATTTTGTTGTTCATTTGAATTTTTATCGTGATAATAATCACAAAATGTACATTTTTTATAAATACATCCACTTCCACGTAAAAGAACAATTTCTCTTTTTTGTTTATGTATAATTTTACTATATCGTTGCATAAAAAAAGCGCCTCCAATTAGACGCAAAAAGGCTAATAAAATCCCTAGTTTTGATTTTGCCTAATTGCAAGGCAGGATGGTTTCGAACTGCCCACTTTTTAATTTACAACGAAATATATCAATTGTCAAATAAAACCTTTTCAAATATTCAATTAAAATGGTAAAATCAATTCATGGAAAAAGAAACAAAGTATGAAATAAGATATGTAAAAAAAACAAGATATGGATTTTTGGTTTTCTTTAGATAAACATTTGTCTAAAAAAGAATTTAATCAAAAAGTAAAAAATGAACAAGGATATGTGTTATCTATAAATAATCAACGGATTGGAATATTGCGTTATAATTTGTTTTGGGACAATGTTCCTTTTTGTACATTACTTTATATCAAACAAGAATATCAAAGAAAAGGTTATGGTAAGATACTCATGAACTTTTGGGAACAAGAAATGAAAGAAAAGGGCTATACATGGCTTTTAGTTTCTACTTTAAAGATAGAAACGGCTCAACATTTTTATCGTTTGATTGGGTATGTTGATTGTGGATATTTACTTGCACCGGGTCAAGAAAAAGAATTATTTTTAAGAAAAAATTTATAGAACAAAAAAAGAGTCAAATCAATTTTGACTCTTTTTGTTAATTAATTATCGTGGATTTGTAAAGTTTCTTGAATCGTATCCCATGCATATTCATCTTCAAATTTTATTTCAAGTTCAGTTCCTTCTTCATTTAAAGTTACGGTATTGTTTACAAAATCAATTCCACCGATAGAGAAAGAAGATAAAGTGATCGTTTTATTTGAAATCGTCCAAGTAAAAGAAATTGGGTCATAATAACCTTTTTGAAAGGTGCCTGTGCCATCTAAGTTAAAGTTTAATAATAAATCTCCATGATAATAATGATTTTCAAACCAAGTATGACTACAAATAATTTGTTTGATTTCCTCATCGCTCAAAGCATCTTTAATCGTTACTGTCTTTTCTTGATAAACATTTGGATGTTGAATACTAGTCACTGTAATGGTTGCAGTTCCTGCTTTAAGTGCTTGAACATAAATGTTATCGTTTCTTTCAACAATTTTAGCTATTGTTTCATCAGATGAAATTACGGTAAATGTATCAGTAACATCTGATGGAGTTTTCGAAATATAAAGGAAATATTCTTCGCCAGTAGTCATGTTTTCGGTTAATGAAATAGAAATAGAGGTTAAAACAGGTTCTTTAACCGTTACATCTATTGTTTGGGTACAGCCATTTGAATTTGCAATTGTTAAAATTGCTGTTCCTATTTTAAGTGCAGTCCAATCACCATACTTTAAACCTACGACATCCGTATCACTACTACTTATAATTTCAAAATCTAAGTCAATGGCAGTAGCAGGTATTGGATTTTCAACTTTTACACCTAAGGATGTATTTAAAATAATATTTTGAGGTTCTAAAATTTCTTTATCATAACTACCTTTATTAATGAGTTGGATAGTTGCGCTTGTTGCCATATAATCAGAAGGATTAAATGCTAAAGGTTCTGCTTGTGCTAAAGTTCCCTTTTTAGCGGTAAAATCAAGAATTTTAAACGTGCTAGGAGTGGTGTAATGAGCATCAGTTAACCAATCATAGCCATATTCTTTAAAAGTTATATGATAAGTGGTTAAAAATCCAGAATTATCAAATCCAATGGAAATAATTGTATCAGAATAAGATTTAAATTGACTTGCTGCTGTTTCTTTATCACCCAAACAAGTTAAAGTATAATTAAAATTTTGTCCTACTTTATGTTCTAAATCATATATTGCACTAACTGGTAAATCATTTAATTGTTTATTTAAAGAAGTGAAAGATTCAAAGTAGGAAGAAGCAAAAGCCATTTGCTCATTTAAATTTAATTTAAAAGATTCTAAATTGGTATCTTCTTCTACAAGTTGAAATTTATGAATGCTTGAATTCGATAAATCAGTTTCAAAAATTGTGCTGTCAATAACATCATTATTATAAGTACCCTTATAAAAATTGCCAAGAACTATTTTTTCATTACTAATTTCATTATTTATATTAGAACGATCAAATATTTTTCGTTCAATAGAACCACTTGCATAATTTCCTTCAAATCGTTTAAACTGTTTGGTTATTTTATTAATATCTTCTGTTGCATCTCCCATGTAAGAAAAATAATTACCTTCTTCTATAGATAAAGTACTTTCGGCTTCATTCGCTACGAAAGTTGTTTTTCCTTCATTGTTAAGATAAACTTTTAATTCATCTAAATTCATTGGCATTTCAATTGGATCAATTGGGGTTGGAACACTCGAAGATGAATTCGAAGAAGTAATTGAACTAGATGAAGAATGAGATGTTGAACTTGAAATAGTAGAACTACTACTATTATTGGAACTACTTGTTGTCGATGAACTAGAGATGCTTGTTGATTGTGATGAACTAGTAGATGAAGGAGTCGATTGACTATTTGAAGAATCTTTTGTATTACAACTTGCAAGTAAGATTAAAGGAAGCAATAAAAATAAGTTTGATTTTTTCATAAAAAATTCTCCTATTCTTTTATAAAATCTGCTTTAAAGACTAAATAATACATATCTACATTTGTGAAATAAGTTTGCATTTTTGTCCCATCAAGTAAGAAAGAACATTCGTTATCATTGTAATTTCCCATTGTAGTTGTAATGGTAACTAATAAATTATCAGAATTTGTTTGAGATTCTTTGATAATCCATTTAAAATCGTAGTCTTGTTGTTTGTTATCTTCAAAGAAAGTAAAATGTCCTGTGTTATCCGAATGAAACGTTATTTTTTGTTGATTGTTTTCAACATCTACCCACGTTCCAACTATGTTAGCTTTTACTTCCTCAACTGTTAATTTTTGAGTAATGGTTACTGTTTTACTTGCGCTAATGGAAGGATTTGTTTTACTTGTAGCTGTAATGGTAACTTCTCCTGCTTTCTCACATACTAAAACAGGGTCATTATCTTTATCCATAATAATTCTAGCGTTATCATTGGAAACCGTATAATCATATTCTTCACGTGAATTTTCAGGAGTTACATAAGTAAAAATGTTGTATTCTTCTCCCACAAAGAAAGATGAAGAGTAAATTTCAATGCGAATAGAAGTTGCATCAGGAACTTTAACAGTTGCTTCAATCGTTTTTTCTATGCCCGATTCACTGCGAACTGTTAATGTTGTCGTTCCGCCTCCAATTGATTTCACGACACCTACTGAAGATACAGAAATAACATCTTGATTAGAACTATCTATAATTTCAAGTTTTGTATCGATTGCTAATTCTGGTGTGACATTAATTGCTTTTGCTAAAATATAAAAATCAACAGGAACGTCATCTGCATCACAATCCGTTGTACTTAAAAGCATATTCGCTTGAAGTTGAATTTCATAATCTGTTAGCCAGTAATTTGTTGGAACAATTTTTGGAGTTTGAGGTGCTTTTTGTCTTTTGCCTCTTTCAATTTGACAAGTATCCGTTACTTTGGTGTAAACATATTCATTACCAAGTGTGCCTTCTTCATCGTAATCTTTAGCATACATTGTAAATTGCATTTCAAATGATTTTAAAAAACCATCTTTTAAAAAGTCCAAAGAAATGTTTGAAACCGTTCTTGTTTCTCCAAATTCATCTGTTTTACTACTTTCGGCATTAAGCGTATATCTAAAATCATTTTTCGTTTCAGTAGCTGTTAAAGAATATGTTCCAGATAAAACAGGAACAAAATAAGTTTCTAAATAAAAATTTGCATAGTTAGAAGCGTTCATCGTTGAATAAATAGTGACATCTTCTAATGAAATATCGCCATCATTTGATTCTGTTTGAATTGTTTTTCTTGAAGCCTTATCGTCTTCTTTTCCACCTTCATAATCTTTAATTTCATAGTACATATTTTCATATTTTCCACTAAAAGCAGTATATTTTTTATGAACCGGATTAAAAATATCACTTTCAAAGTCAAAATTCGTATGGATACGATCTTGAGTCCCTTCCGTGATAGCATAAGGACCTTCATAAGCAATTAAAGTTTCTTGGGTTGTGGTCGTTTTTGTAGAAAACAATTCTTGCATAACTTCAATTGTTTTTCTAGTGGCTTGTTTTGTTTCATTGCCTTCTAAATGGAAACTTGTATTGGATAATAATATTTGTAAATCTGAAAGAGTAGCAGGGGTTTTGATTGGTTTAGTCGACTCTTCTTGTTGACCTTTATTACATCCACTAATCCCGAGTAAAACAATAAGCGGGATGAGACATTTTTTCATTTTTTTCATTTTCATACCTTCTTTTCTATATATTTGTTTTTAAGTATACCATAAAAGAGGGTAAAATTAAATAAAAAAACTTCCAAAAAATGTATATGGAAGTATTCTTGTTTATTGATTATTTAAACTAGGATTTTTATATATTAAAGTTGTGCCTTCTTTTACTTGTTCCCAATCTAGATTTTCAATCGTATTTTTACTTTCTTCACTATATTCTACATACACAATAGAAGAAATGGTATTTTCTCCTTTAAAAATCACTTTTGTATTACCTGGGTATAGACTAACTGTTTGATTGTAATCAGGTGCGTTTTGATCGGCAATTTTATGCATTAAACCAATACTGCCCCATTTTCCATGATAAATTGTACAATCTTCAATGGTTACATTACTACTAGCTATTGATAAGGCCACACTTGGAGATGTGTCTTCTACATTAATTGTACAATTTTTTAGAAGTATATTATTTCCGCCATGGAAATTAACTCCTTTTCCACCTTCAAAAGTACAATCTTTAAAAGTAATATTATCTACTTTTGTATCTTGGCTATTATGTGAAACTTTTAAAGAATGCAGTGATTTTTCACTCATTTCGATTGTTAAATTATCGATAGTTACATCGCTTGCTTTAATATAAATACCTGCTTGAGAACTAATGGGATCACTATCTATTTGAATGGATACATTTTCTTCGCCACGCAAATGTAAACTTTTTAAGATTTCTAAGTGATGCATGTTGTAAGGAGTATCCTTCTTTTTTAATAAAATAACGATGTCTTTTTTAGCATCATTAATGGCTGAAGTGAGTTCTTCTTCCGTTTTAACACTAACAAAATCTGCTACGGTAATGCTAAAAGAAGTAGTATAGTCTTGATTATGATAGCGATACGTCACGAGTGGTTTTTTAATGCCTGGAGTAGACATATCTATTTCTGAAACCATTTCGTTTGTAATAGGAATAATCTCTTTTTGTTGATTTCCAAATTGAATAGATAAAGTGGCTCCACTTACATCAAAAGTTTCTCCGACTAAATAAAAATCTTTATGGGGTTGAGTTTCTAGTTTAACAACTGCCTGTGGAATGGTTTGACTCGTTGTATGATTTGATTTTTTATCTGAAGTACAACCATTACACAAACTTAATCCAAAACAAGCAGAAATAGTCAAAAACGAAATTTTACATGTTTTGTTCATGATTTTCCTCCTTTGAAGTTCTTGACTTCAATACGTATTTTTATTCAAATTGGATTATTCATACTTCCAATACTTTCAAATGTTTTGAATATAAATAAAAAAGAAACATAAACTATCCATAAGGGTGTTATTATGAAATTACAAATACTCATCTATATAGGTAGCTTTCTTTTCCTTATTTTGCCTATTTTTGTTTTAGTTCGATATAAAAAAATTAAAGATAATTGGCTTCATGAACTGAGTTTATTTTTATTTGTGTCATCGATTTATGTAATTTTATGGATAACTGTGTTTCCAACTTTTTTAATGATTGATCAAAAAATGTATGTTTCTTATATTAAAGAAAGTAGCCATAACAATATCTTTCCCTTTCATACAATTAAAGGATTACTTAAATTGTTAAAACAAGGAATTTACTTGAATTATGTGTATTCAAATTTATTCGGTAATTTGCTACTTTTTCTTCCTTTTGCTTTCTTTTTTAAATTAACTTTTAAATTAAAAGGAATCTACATTCTTATTTTATCAATGCTTTTTTCTTTAAGTATTGAGTTAATACAAATTCCTTTAATGCGAATTGCAGATATTGATGATATCATCTTAAATACCTTAGGTGCGATTCTTGGCTTAGGATTAGCCTATTTATTTATAAGATTAAAAAGCAACGTTTCAAAAGAATAAAAACGTTGTTTTTATTGATAAATTCTTACATAGCCTTTATACTTAAACTATTAAGGAGGTTATTTACATGAAGAAAAAAATGATTTCAACTTTAGTGTTTGCTTTAATTTTATGTGGCTGTTCGAATCGTCAAAACAAGGAAGAAGTTGAAAGTATAGATAAAGGATTACAATCTTTACAAACGAGCATATGTCTAGAAGGAACTTACCAATTGCATATGTATGATAAAAACAATCCAACGAATAAAAATGATCAAACTTCAGGTTATGATGTTACATTCACGGATGAAACTTTTTATAGTTACGAATATGATTTGCCTAATCAAGAAGATATTGAAGTCAAAGTACAAATTAAAGATGGGAAAATACTAACTCCATCCCTTAATTTGCAAAATGAAGTAGTATATTCCACAAATATTTTTAATCCTTATACAGGAGAAGATTATACTTTAGAAGATGTCATAAATCCTTTTAAACAATTAACATCTTCTGATTTTATTCAACAAAAAGCAACAACTTATACTTTAAAAAATAGTCAGGCTGAAAAAGTTGTAAAAGTACTTACGGGACAATCTCTTTTAGTCGATCGATTTGAAGTTTTTCTTTCTAACAGTATTATTAATCGCATTCAATTTAATACAGTAGAAGCAGAGCAAATTCAAGATAAAATGACGATCATGTATACTTATGAATATGAATTTTATATATACAATCATGGAACGGCTAACCCAGGTTTTGTTGCCACACCTTGTGTAAAAACAGCTAAACATACAACTTTAAAACAAGCGTTGGATGAATTATCTAATGGGAATTTCACGGTAGATGTAGAAAAAAATGTCAACGATAATTTATTTAAAAGTAAATACTATTTTACAAAAGATGCTTCTTATAGTGATGATCAAGATAATCCCCATGGAAGTCTTTTATTAAATGATAAAGTATATTTTTATCAAACTTATAAAGAAAATGAAAAAGATGAAGGAATCTTAAAAAGAGATGATGATAATATCGGATACGCTAAAAGTATTATGGATACAAGTTTTCAATTTGATGACTTTGCAATTGAATTATTTCAAGAAAAAGAAAACAACGTATTTGAAGCTCAACTACCCGCTCAAATGGGAACTTTCTTTGCCATTGATTTGTTAGAAGAATATTCTGCCAACGGAATTTATAATTTAACGATTACTTTAGAAAATAATCAAATTAAAGAAATTTATTATGATTATAGTTTAATGGTTTTAGGCGGTTCAATTCGTTTTATTTTTTCAATGATTGGAACTACAATGATTCCTTCAAATATTAATTTAACAAATATGGCGATTCAAGAACCTGTCATCATTCCTAAGGCTTTCATAGGAAACTGGGAAGGAACTTTTAATACGATTGGTGGACCTTCTATGCACGTTGCTTTAACCGTGAGTGAAAAAAATATTGTTTTAAATAACATTCAATTATCTCGAATTTATTATGAAAAAATTGGGATTAATTATGGTATTGGTGGTTATACTCCTGAAGGTCATGAATATTGGTTTATTTATATTGAAAATCGTGATCAATTATACATGTATGATACAAATTATGGACAAGCGATTTTAAAAAGGACAAGTGAATGAAATGATAAAAATGGTTTTACACGATCAACATGTTCATTGTCTTTATTCCCAAGATTCTAATCAACCTTTAAGACCTTATATTGAACAAGCAATTTTAGCAAAATGTGCTTATTTTGTAACAACGGATCATGTCGATATTGGTTTTCCTTTAGGGGAAGATTGGCTTGTGGATTTTGACGCTTATTTTAAAGAAATGAATCAAATGCAAAAAATGTATCCGCAAATTCAAATTTTAAAAGGTATTGAACTGGGATATATGCGTACCCATTTAATACAAATGAAGTCAATTTGTGAGCGTTATCCCTTTGATTTAATTAATTTATCTATTCACAATGCACCTCACATTGATTTTTATAAGGGATATTATTTTAAAAAATATGGGATTGTTGAAACGTTAGATTTATACTTTAATTTGATTATTGAGGCGTTAAATGAATGGGATCATTTTCAAGTACTATCTCATGTTGATTATGGATTTAAGACCGCTTATTTAATTGATTCGAATTTAAAAATAGCGGATTTTGAACCGAAATTAATCGAAATTTTTAAACTTTTAATAAAAAAGAGAAAAGCGTTAGAGTTGAATACAAAAGTTCAAAGCTTTTTACCTCTTGAACATACGACTTATCTTTTAAAACTTTATTATCAAATGGGTGGAAGAAAACTTACGCTTTCAAGTGATGCACATGAAGTAACACATTATCGTTATCAATTTGATAAGTACTTAAAAATAATAAAAGAAGTCGGTTTTACGCATCTTTGTTATTATGTTCGACAAAAAGAATGGTTATATGCAATATAAAAATAAGAAGTGGTGGAAAACCACTTTTTTTATGCATCCATTTGTATGAAATAAGAAATTTCCATTGCAATGTCAAGTGAAAAATGTTAAAATAATCAAAATATTAAGGAGGAGAAAATATGAAAGTAAAAAATTTAATGTATACTTTATTAGGTCTTTCTTTAGTAGTAACAGGATGTAATAAAGATGATTCTAAAAAATCATCTACTAAACCTGTTCCTATGGAAGTGACAGGTTCTGGCACTAAAGATGACCCATATGTACTATATACTGCTAAACATTTAAGAGATTTGGCAACTGAAGTAAATTCAAGTAGTTATACTGGTACAAAAACAGATTATTACAAATTAGGTAATGATATTGATTTGAAAAATGAAGAATGGACACCGATTGGCAATTCTTTAGAAAAACCTTTTAAAGCGAATTTTAATGGAAATGGGCACACCATTTCAAATTTAAAAATCACTTCTTTAACAAATGACAACCCAAATTTGGGATTGTTTGGTGTATTTAGTGGTTATGCTTACAATTTTAAAATGGATAATTTAAATATAGAAGTGAATAATCCTTTAGATTTAGCTTCTTATCCAGCAATTGGAGGAGTGGCAGGCGTCTCCATGATTTCTGTTTTTGAAGGAATTGAAGTAAAAGGAAAAATTACTTATATCGATGCAGGAATTGTTCAAGATGGAAGTCGTGTGTATGATACTGCTTATTTAGGTGGAATTGCTGGTTATAGTGCAACAAGCAACAATTTTTACATAGATACAGGCTATTGTATGTCGGATGTAGATATTTTAGCAGTTGCTCCGACAACTGTTGCTGGTGGTTTATTTGGTTATTGTACAACAAGCAATTATAGTGGCATTATTAATGTTCATGACTCTTATGCCTTAGGTGATATTAAAGCTGGCTCTTTTGCCGGAGGTGCAATTGGACATTTAACTCCATGGGTATCTGTGTATAATACTTATGCAACAGGTGAAATTGAATTAACAAGCCCTCAAGGCGCAATTGCTGGTGGTTTAATCGGTAGAGGTCATTACGATACAGCAATTGAAAATAGTTTCGCAGTCAATAGTGTAAAAGTTTTACCTTCTGAAGTATCTTATTATAAAAGCTATGCTGGTGGTGTGGTAGGCTATGGACCAAAGGGTGGCTTAGAAGAAGGCACTTTATCGGATGGGACTTTAGTTTTAAATAGCTATGCTCAACAAAATGGTTTGTTAGAAGGAGATAACATTTCAGATTTAAACTTAGAAACAAATGTTGAAAATTTCAAAGTGGCTTCATGGATCAATGAAAACTTAAAATGGTCTAATGATGTTTGGGATATTGTAGATGGACAATATCCAACATTGAAACCATTTCATGAAATTGAAAAAGTTGAAAAAGCAAAAGCAAAAGTAACTTTAAACCCAAATTATGCGGGAGCAGTGACTTCACAAGTAGAAGTTGAAAATGGGGATTACGATCCAATGCCAATTTTAAATGTGACTCCAGAACATCCAACTCTTATATTTGATAATTGGTATTATGACGCAGAATGTACAAAATCATATCGTCCATATTTACCAATCACAAATGATATTACGCTTTATGCAAGATGGAGAGATTACAATGTGGTGGCGGGTGTATATCGTGGTGCTCAAGAATTAAATGGAACATTAGTTGTTAACAATGATGGAACCTTAATATGGATTCACTATGATGGTGATTATTCTTTAGGAACATATGAATTTATCGATGGAAAATGGTTTGTATTTGAAACCGAAATGTATCCTTTAACACTTGGTACTTTTGCAAATGGAACGATTCAATTTGAAGATGCTAATGCAGATTACTATACCTATACATTTACAAAAGTAGACGATATGTATGGTGATTGGGTAGATGTAAATAAAAATATTCTTCATTTTGATGGGAAAGGTAATGGCTATTATGACAATGGAGTTCAATACAATTTCTCTTATAAAGTCGTAGATAAAAATATTACTTTTACTTTTAAATCCAGTTTTGCTTATACATTAACAGGAACCATTCAAGAAGATGGAACGATTAAAGTTCATTTTGATGATGGCTTTGGTGAAGATGTTTATGATATGGTTTATACTTTAAAACCTTTAATTCCTGATTATACAGGAGAACCTTTTTTAGGAAAATATTATTCTCACTTGGGTTGGATTGATTTATTTAATGATGGTCGAGGAGAATTTAACAATTTATCGTATACCGTTCCTGGTGGATTTATTAGAGAAAATGATGGTGTAACCTTTAAACTATCTTTTAGTGGTAATTCAGGAACTGTAAAATATGATAAGACACAAGATGTATTCTTTGGTTCATTTAAAGGTAAAAAAGTTGTATTTGCGAGAAGTGAATTTAAAACAAGTTACATGACTGCTGATTCAAATACTGCTTTGTTCGTTTTTGAAGAAAAAACATATTTAGTTCAAAATAATGCTTTAAAAACATTTACTTTAGATGGAACACTTGCAAATGGTGAAATTATTTATTTAACCGTGGGTAATCAAGTGCAAACTTATCGAATCGAAGAAAACACAGTAGTGGCTTTAGGTGCGGAATATGGAAGCTTTAAAAACGGTAACGACACCATTGAGTTTGATGGCGTTGGTGGAGTAAAATTTAATGAAGAAGAAGTTACTTATTTAATTGATGATGAAAAAGTATTAATCATTTTAAATGATGGAAGTTATTTTGGTGTCACATTAGATTATGCTCAAAAAACATATACACTTACTTCTCAAGAAGCTTTACATGGTACATACTTTGATAAAACTACTTCTGAAACAAAAGATTATAAGTTAGAAGTTACAGGTTATGGATTTGCGATGTTATTTGAAACTACAAAAGATGGCAATGATTGGAAAAAAGTGAAAGAAGGCAAATGTTCTTTTAATGGAACTACATTAAGTGTTCATTTTGGTTCGGTTTATAGTTTAGCTGCTTCAAATGAAAATAATGAATTTAAAGGAACAATTGCAGGAAATACATATCATTTCCTTAAGGATGGTTATACACCAGAAATTCCTGATATTCCACAAGGGGATATTTTTGCAGGAGAATGGGTAAGTACAATTGCTTCTTCAATTGAAATAACCATTGATGGTAAAGGAAATGGAACATTCTCAAATGGTTCAATAACAATCACTTTCACTTATGAAATTGATTCTTCTAATAAATTAATCTTTAAAACACAAAGTGATAACAAAGGTTATTTTGATTTCCAAACGGCTACAATCAATAGTTCCAATCAAATGATTGTAAAAGGTGAACAAGATTACGAGCCATTCACTTGGACTTTTAATCAAAAGTAAAAAAAAGCGGTACAAAAGTATCGCTTTTTTTGCAATTACTTGCATATAATGATAAAATGAAAATAGAAAGAGAGATGAGATTATGAAAATTGCTTTAATTGCCCATGATAAGAAAAAAGAAGATATGATTCATATTGCAAATATATATAAAAATACATTGAAACATCATGAAATTTATGCGACGGGAACAACAGGGACACTTGTGATTAAACACACAGGGTTATCGATTACTTGTTTAAAAAGTGGTCCACTTGGTGGAGATCAACAAATTGGTTCTATGATTGCTGATAGTCAATTAGATTTAGTTATTTTTTTAAGAGATCCTTTGACAAGTCAGCCACATGAACCCGATGTAAGTGCTTTGCTTCGTTTATGCGATGTGACGAATACACCACTTGCAACGAATATTGCCAGTGCTGAAATTATGCTTACAGCTTTATCAAGAAAAGAAATTAAATGTAAAAAAATTTCAAAAAGCAAAGCTTTATAAAATGAGATGATAGAATCATCTTTTTTTATATTCAAAATTGAACAATGACGGAAAGTCTTGTATACTATAATGGATGTAGGAGTGGATAAAAATGAAGAAAAAATGGTTGAGTTTTGGAATTCCTTTTTTAAGTTTATTAATTTCTTCATGCGACTTAATAAAAAAATCTGAGGAGAGTATTTCTTCGTCAAATCAAATAAGTTCATCTATTAGCAATAGTTCATCTCTTTCTTCTTCCGTTTTAAATGAATATATTTATGGTATAGAAGAAGAATTAACGATTCATTATTTGGATTTAAATGCCTCAGGGGATTGCATTTTAATTGATTATGGTAATTATGAAATTTTAATTGACGCAGGTGGAAATAAACGTGCAGGAAGTGAAATCATCGTTCCTTATTTAAAACGATATGTAGAAGATAATACCATTGAGTTGATGATAGCGACACATGGTCATGAAGATCATATTGCAGGATTTGTTGGATTATCCAATCAACCCGGAGTATTAAAAGATTTTTCCTTTAAAACGATTGTTGACTTAGGTGCTGGATATGATAATTTAACGAATAAAAATGCTATAACTCAATTGCAATCTCAATATAACGAATTAAGAGATGCTAAAATTCAAGAGGGAACAAAATATTATACGATTCGAGATATTTTTGATTTAAAAATGGAAAAATGGAGTATCGCTCCAGATTTTACATTTCAATTTTTAAAAAATAAATTTTATGATATTCCTTATGAAAAATATACACAAAATTTAAATAACTATTCCATTTGCACTTTCTTAAAGTATCAAAATTGGAGTTATCTTTTTACAGGAGATTTAGAAAAAGAGGGAGAAGATTCTTTAATTGAATTGAATCAACTTGAAAAAGTAAGTGTTTTTAAAGCAGGACACCATGGTTCGGAAACGGCAAGCAATGAAAATCTTTTGAAAATCATTCAACCAGATATTGCTGTGTTTACGGCTGATTCTACAAAAGAATCTACTTATAATTTTCCACATGTGGCAGCTATTGAAAGATTAACTCAATATACAACAACTTTTTATACTTCTTATTATAATGGACATCTTCAATTTAAAATGAAAAAAGATTCAAGTCAAATGGAAGTGGAGTGTTTCGAAAATAGTCAAATTTTTTCTTATATCGATTATATAAAAAGTTATCCAACAATTAAAGCAATCGCGAGTATTGGGTCAAAAATAACTGCAAGTTCATTGCCTGCTATTGAAAAAGCAGAAGAGTTATATGCTACTTTAACTTTAGAAGAAAAAACGTATGTTTATAATTATGAAACTTTAGTTTTAGCAAGAGAAAAGTATGATAGTTTATAAAGCTTAAAATGTTGTTATTCAACATTTTTTGCTTTTTTTGTGGAATTATTTATACAAATTAAGCGTTTGATTCATAAAATATTGATAATACTAATCAATGTAGATATAATTAAATTAGATTTTTTTAATTTGCATAGGAGGAAAAAAATATGAAAAAATTAATTGGTTGGTTACTTGAAGCTTTAGCAGGAATTGGTGCTTTGATTGCGCTTACTTTACCAGCAGTAAGTTTCAAATTCACTATACTAAATCAAACAACCACAAAAACAACACAAATGTCTGAGTTTTTAAAGGCACCCGAAAAAATGTCAGAAGAACTATTGACTTCTTACAATATGATGCGCTTTACACAAATTGCCTTAATTGTTTTAGCTTCTTTATTATTGCTTGTTGTATTAATTGGCTTATTGAAACATTTTAAAATTTTAAAATTAAAAATGTCTGCTAAATCATTAGGTATGCTATTAACTTTCCTTTTAGTTGTCGTTGCAGCTGTTTCATTAGTAGGAAATATTATGTATGTGAATGAATGGAATAAAATTGTTAAAGATTTCAGCGCATTAGGTTTATCAATAATTGTAACTTTAGCATGTGGTGTTTTAGGCTTAGTAGGTAATGGATTACTTATTAAAGAAAAATAAAAAGAAAATGTAAAGGACATTCTTTAAAAGAATGTTCTTTTTTATTGCCAAAAAATGGTTTGATCCATAAATTTTAATTGACAAATCAAAAAAATATACTATTATACATTGTGTAAAAGGATAGTGAGGAAGTATGGAAGAAAAGCCTTTTAGAGGATTAACCACATTAAATATAGAAGAAAGCAATGTATTATTAACAGGGATTCCGTATGATGAAGGATGTTCTTGTGGAAGTGGAGCTAGTTTGGCACCAAAAATGATTCGTGAATTGTCTTCTTATTTGCCACCTTTATCTATGGATGGAGATGATTTGACTCAAATTCGCCTTTATGATACAGGGGATTTGAACAAATGTGATCACTATTTTGATTATTTAAAAAAAGAAAGTTATCAACGTTTTTTAACGAATAAATTTAATATTTTTATCGGTGGCGATCATTCAGTGAGTATCCCATTACAGGCATCTTTTTTAACTTATTGTAAAGAAAAAAATAAAATCCCAGCAATTATCCATTTAGATGCTCATCCAGATATTTGTGAAGAATATGATGGTTCAAAATTCTCCCATGCTTGTACAAATAAAAGAAGTATTGATGCAGGATATCATCCTAAAGATATTACTCTAATCGGAATTCGTGGGTTTGAACAACAAGAAGTTGATTATTTTCTAAAACACCCAGAAATAAAAGTATATACCGCATCTTTTATGCTTCAAAATGGAATTGAACCCATCTTAAAAGATTTGCTTGAAAAATATGATGATCGTTATGCTATTTATTTGTCTTATGATATTGATATTAACGATCCCTCTTTTGCACCCGGTACAGGAACACCAGAAGCGTTTGGACCTTCTTCTTATATGGTAATGCAATTAATTACTTCTTTATTTGAAAAACTTCCAATTCAAGCTTTTGATATTGTAGAAGTATCGCCAAAATTAGATTGTAATTCAATTACTTCATGGTTAGCCTTAAAAACGTTATATGAAGTATTTAAGAAAATGATTATAAAGCAAGGAAAGTAGGAGGAAATGAAGATGAAACACATTATGTTAGATTGTTACGGAGCCAATTTTCGTCAATTAGATGACATTAAATTAATCAATGAATTATTAAATCAATTAGCTTATGAGTTTCAATTGCGCCCTATTGAACCACCGCAATTATTACCTTATTATTATGGAAGCGTAAAAGAAGATGTAGGTGTTACAGCTAGGATGTTGCTTGAAGGTGGTCATATCACCATTCATACTTTTCCATTGCGTTCATGTTATTTTGTAGATGTATTTTTTGAAAAAGAATTTGATGAACAAGCCATTTATCATTTCTTTTTAGATGAACTTCCATTTGATACAAAGGCATCTTATTTTGCTGTACGCAATCGAGATATTTGCACTTTTGATATGATTAATTATAATGCAGATACCGATTTTGGACCTCATATTTTATTAAATATGCAAGCTAAACAAGAGCCAACAATGGAGATGTTTTTTGATTTTTTAGAAAATTTAGTGACTAAAATCAATATGGATCCTATTACAAGAGCAACGGTATTAAAAAGCACAACGAAAGATCCAAAATATTTATCTGCGATCATTATTATTGCGCAAAGTCATATTGCTCTTCATTACAATTATGAAACGAAAAATATTTATGCCGATATTTTTTCTTGTGCCCCATTTGATTATTCATCCATTGGAGATGAATTCAAGGATTTAGGCGTGGTTGTTTCAAATGAACTTGTCGTAAGAGGTAGTAAGCATATTAATAAAATAAAAAATAAAGTAAATGATGATATTACGCAAAGTAGTACCTATTGGCAATCCATTATCTTAAAAAAATAAAGAGTCTTTGAACTCTTTTTTTAATGCTCTGATAAGAGACAAATAAAAATAAATAATTGACTCTATAGTTCTTTTATGGTATCCTATTATATAAACTTGAAAAAGAAAGGTGGAAACAAAAATGAATAAGAAAACATTAATGTTTACAAGTTTGGCTGCTTTGGC
>ULOH01016723.1_pt1 | contig 17642 bp, 16 predicted proteins | sample 1952421 | NCBI WGS metagenome assembly ULOH01 (sample SAMEA4835599, study PRJEB28245) | human gut metagenome | biome: gut microbiome; material: fecal sample | place: Denmark | collected 2008
ATTACAACTTTGATGCAATAGAAAACGCCGTTCAAGTTTTAGTAAAGCTATTATTGCTCATTATTGAGTTAATTATAGCAATGCTTACCTGAATAGCGCTATCTAATATTGTCATTAGGTAACGCAAACTTCCTTCACGTTCACCTATTAATAATATATCACTTATTCATATATTTATGCAAGCAAAAACCTGTTATATTTTAATAGCAGGTTTTAATTAAATGAACAAGTATATTTTAAACTATTACGATAGTAATTACTTACTTCACTATAAGTTGTTGGAAAAGAGCCTCCATATTCACTATCTAGTGTTTCTTTTGGTAAATCTTTTAAAATAGTTATCTTTTTATTTGTATAATCTAAAATAGCATTACCTTCATTTTCATTAATTTTAATTGTTCCATTATTAATAGTTTCAATTATATTAGAGTATTCAGTATCATTATATGTATACTCATACATTCTAACTGAATTATTCATATTTTCTTTATTTTTATTAAATATAATCTCATCAATTAAACTATTATTTGGACTAACACATTTAAATTTCATTTTTGGTTCTTCATTAATAACATAAACAAAAGCATAATAAGTATTTTCATTGTTTTCTGAATCAACTGCTTTTATTTCAACTTTCTGAAGACCAATATTATACATATCTTCTTTATATTTTTCTTTATTAGCAAATTCAAATGTTAAATTATCATCCGAAGAAATAAGTCTTTCAATATTAAGTTGTTCTCCTTTAATTGTATAATTAAAATATGTAGTAACATTAAGTCTTTTTGTAACTGTTGGAGTAACTGGTTCATCACTACCATCTTTAGATTTTACAACAAAACTTTCTGAATATTTTGAGCCATTACACATAACATAATATGTATAATTTCCTGGAACATTATTTTTAACTTCTGATGTATCAAGTTTGCAATTTGATATATCTATTTTAGAAAAATCACCATATTCACTTAAACTTTGAGGTATTTCATCACCTTCATTAATTTGCATTTTATTTAAATTAAATGCTGGTGTAACATTAACATTATTTTCATTGTTTCTAGCAAGTCTTAAATAGTAATATACACCAAAGGCTACACCACCCATTAAAGCTAAAACTAAAATAATAAATAATAAGTTTTTAATAAAACTACCCTTTTTTTCTGGTTTTTTATCATTATTATTCTGTTTATTTTCTTTTTTAGGTTCAATCTTTTTTTCAGGTACAGGTACATCTAAAGTTTCAATAACATCAACCATAGTTGGATCAGTTCCAATTTCATTTTTCACATTAATCACCCTTTATTCTTATATTTAAATTATATAATTTTTACATACTTTTTGCAATATTTTTAAATTCTTCTCCACGAGTTTCAAATTTATCATATTGATCCCAACTTGCACTTGCTGGAGATAATAAAACTACACCCTTTTTAATATTATCATTTTTAATTTTATTCATAGCTTCATTTAAAGTATAACATTTTTCGCATAAAATATTCATACTTTGAGCATATTCATATACTTTTTCAGTAGTTTGCCCGATTGCATAAATCTTTTTAACATTTTTAATTGCATTATCAAGTTCATGAAAATCTTGACATCTTTCCATACCTCCCAAAATAAGATATGTATCTTCCTCAAAAGCATTTAAGGCAGTTATTGTACTTGTCGGATTTGTAGCTTTAGAGTCATTATAATATTTAACTCCTCCCTTTTCACAAATAAATTCAATTCTATGTTCTACACCTTTAAATGTACTAAAGAACTTTTTAATTATGTCTTTATCAATACCAAACTCTTTGATAACAAGTAAACATGCCATAATATTTTCATAGTTATGTTTTCCTTTTACTAAAATATCTTTTGTATCAATAATTTTTTCATCTTCGATATAAATAGCATTATCCTTTACATAAGCATCTTTGCCATTAAAATATTCTTTTGTACTATTTATATCACTAGTAAGCACCATACTATCTTCATTACCTGCATTAATAATAGCAATATCCTCTTTAGTATGATGATTAAATATATTATGTTTTACCTTTTTATAATTTTCATAAGTTCCATGATAATCTAAATGTGTTTGACATAAATTTGTAAGAACACTTATATTAGTTTTAAAATCATTAAAGTTTATAAGTTGATGGTCAGATATCTCTAAAAGGAGTATATCACCTTCGTGAATAAGAGGAATAACCTCACTTAAAGGATAACCAATATTTCCTCCGAGAACTACAGGTTTTTTCATTAGTTTTAATAATTCATAAATCATTGTTGTTGTTGTAGTTTTTCCATTTGAACCAGTTACACCAATTATAGTAATATTTTTAGGAAGAAAATGATATGCTACTTCCATTTCATTATAAATTGGTATATTTTTAGAACTTGCATAAGTTAAAAGAGGATGAGTTGGCATAACTCCTGGATTTTTAATAACCATATCAAATGAGTCATTAAATATTTCCAAAGGATTATCACTTTTAATAAACTTTACTCCTAAACTTTCTAGTTCTTTAACTTTTTCTTCATCTTGATCATTTTTATCAGTTATAACAATTTCATTATTTTTATAAAGAAGTTTTGCTACATTATAACCACTTCTTGCCATTCCTAAAATAAATATTTTTTTATTTTCAAACATAATTATTTCTCACTTTCAAGTATTGCTTTAATTCTACGAACACCTGCTGAAGAAGATTCCTCTTTTACGATTTTAAAATTTCCAAGTTCACTTGTATTTTTTACATGTGGTCCCATACATATTTCCTTAGAAACATCACCAATAAAATATACAGTTACAATATCAGGATATTTTTCAATAAACATATGCTCTGCCCCAATTTCCACAGCTTTTTCTTTAGGCATTTCCTCAACTGTAACAGGAAGACTTTCTTTAATCCATTTATTTACTAAATCTTCAGTATTTTTAATTTCTTCAGTAGAAAGTTTATGATCACAACTAAAATCAAAACGCATTCTTTCATCAGTAATATTACTTCCTTTTTGATGAACATCACCATTTACAGTTATTTTTAAAGCAGCATTAAGAAGATGAGTTGCTGTATGATATTTAGTTTCTGTTTCAGAATCACCTGCAAGGCCACCTTTAAATTGTCCTGCTGAGGCAGTTCTTGATAAATTTTGATGTTCTTTAAACTTTTCATTAAAGCCTTTTTCATCCACTGTTACATTATTTTCATTTGCAAGTTCAATAGTAAGTTCTATTGGAAAACCATATGTATCATATAAATGAAATGCTGTAATTCCATCAATATTATTACTTTTAGAAATAACTTTATTAAATTCTTTTAAACCTTTTTCAAGTGTTCTATTAAATTTTTCTTTTTCATTTTTTAATACTTCATAAACAGTATTTTCATTTTCAGTAAGTTCTTTATAATATCTAGCATATTTAGATATTATTAAGGAAGCAATTTTTCTTTCCCAATCACTATTTATATCAATACCTAATTTTTTAGCATGACGAATAGTTCTACGAATAAGTCTACGTAAAATGTATCCTTGGCCTACATTCGAGGGTTTAATACCTGCATTATCCGCAGCAATAAATACAGAAGTACGAATATGGTCCGCAATAATTCTTATAGATTTTGCATTTTCTTCATAACTTTTTCCTGATATTTCACAAATTAAATCAATTACATCTTTCCATACTGAAGATAAATAATTATCATTTACGCCTTCGAGTACGGCAGTAACCCTTTCAAGTCCCATTCCAGTATCAACATTTTTCTTAGGAAGACTTTCAACGCTGCCATCAGTTTTTTTATTAAATTCCATAAAGACATCATTCCAAATTTCAACCCATCTTTCATCCTCGGGATCAAACTTTTCTGGAATTTCATCATTACTTCTGAAATAAAACATTTCCGTATCAGGTCCGCATGGTCCAGTTTCGCCAGCAATCCAAAAATTATCTTCAGTAGTTTTAGCTATTCTTTTTTCAGGAATACCTAAACTAAACCACAAATCATAACTTACTTTGTCAAAAGGGATTGTATCATTTCCCGCGAAAACAGTTACAGCAAGGCGCTCTACTGGAATATTTAAAACTTGTGTTAAAAATTCAAAACTCCAAGTAATTGCCTCTTTTTTAAAGTAATCACCTAAAGACCAGTTACCTAACATTTCAAAAAATGTATGATGATATGTATCACCAATAGCATCTAAATCATTAGTACGAATACATTTTTGAGCATCACAAAGTCTTGTTCCATAAGGATGCTCTTTTCCCATTAAATATGGAATAAGTGGTTGCATACCTGCTGTATTAAATAAAACACTTGGATCATTTTCAGGCACTACAGGTGCTGACGGAATCTCTTTATGTCCCTTTGATACAAAAAAATCAATATATAAATCTTTTAAATTAACATTTTTCATTATTTCACCTTATCTAAAATTGCAAAAACCTTTTCTTTTAACTTATCTAGTTCATCATTAGCAATTGTATAATCAAAATCAGTATAATTCTCTAAAGCATTTTCAGTAATATGTGATTGTTGCTCAATTGTAAGTTTACTAGAACCAAATTGATTTACAACATAAATTGAATATACATTATCAAATGATGATTTTATTTTATCTATTTCATTTGGCATTCTTACATCACTTATAACTAAATTTTCAACATATTTTTGATAAATTGTTATATCTTTAATCATATTTGATACAAGAAAATCTTCATCAAGTTCTCTCATTACATCTCCAAGATGTTGCATAAAATCTCTTGGTTTATTTGCATCAGTACCATCCCAATCAGTTAATTCTAATGCAAAGTTTTTAATATATTTACTATAACTTGTTATAGCACACTCTTCAACTTTATAAATATAGTATTCCTTTATTAATTTTGCTACTACATTTTTTCCACTTCCTGCTTTTCCAGCAATTAAAAATATTCTCATAATTTCCTCCGATTAATCAAATATATAATACCAATTTTTACGTTTATTTTCAATTATTTATGAAAAATTATTATAAAAAACTTATGCTACTTATGCATAAGAATTATTTAAATATTATTATAAATTAATTTTCACTTTTTTCTTCACTATATTTTTTAAATACATAGTTTTTACTAGAGCTATCTAAATATAATGTTCCCTTATCCTGTAAAGCAGCATAAATTTCTTGATATTTATTTAGTTTTTCAATATTAACAAGATTTACATAAATAGTATTTCCATCAATCATTCTAAGTAAAAATCTTTCTTCATCGACTACTTTATCATTATATTTTTCAACTGAATACTCTATCTCAGAAATCATTTTATAATTACTATCATCTATTTTAGCAAGAGATTTTATTAAAGTTTTATAAATATTACTTGGTACATAATTAACTAAAACTGGAAATCCTACATAATCACCTGTATCTTCCATCTCTTTTCCATTAGAAAGTACTAATTTTTTAGTTAATATATTATAAAAAAGTATTTTACTTTCTTTAATTTCTATATTAATAGTTCCCTTTAGATTTCTTGAAATATTTACACTTTCTACCAAAGGGTTTTTAAGTAAATTATTTTTTATTTTATTTGTACTTAATTTAAATATTGAATTATTATAATCAATCTTACTTTCACTTATAATCTGACTATCTGTAAGAAGACTATTTCCTTTTATATTAATACTTTTAACTGGTAATGTTATAAAATAATATAAAATCATTCCAAGTAAATATATTGTTAAAAGCATAAAAATAACACCAGATAATCTTATTTTCTTTTTAGTCTTTTTCATAAATTACTCCATGAAATAATTTTAGGTTCAACCTCTAAACTGATTTTATAGTGTTCAAAAACCTTTAATTTTATATAATTAATAAGATTAAGTATATCTAAATATGTTGCATTACCCTTATTTACGATAAAATTAGCATGTTTATCACTTACATAGGCATCATTAATATGATAACCTTTTAACCCTAAATCATCTATTAATTTACCTGCAGAAAAGCCTTCGGGATTTTTAAATATACTACCAACATTTTTAGTATCTAATGGTTGAGAGGCCATTCTTTTATCATTATTTTCCTTAATTAATTTTAATGTTTCTAAGGGATCTCCTTTTTCAAGTTTAAATGTTACAGATAAAATAATATTACCTTTTAAAGAGGTATATCTATAGCCATAATCTATTTCACTTTTTGAAATATTTATTATATTACCCTCATTAGTTAAAACTTTAACACTTTGAACATATTCCATTAAACTATGATTATAACATCCTGCATTGCCCATTACTGAAGAACCTACTTCACCAGGGATAAGTGAAGCAAAATATAAAGAAACAAGTCCATGCTGAAGAGCAATATTATTTAAAAAGCCAAGTTTTACTCCGCATGAAGCTGTAACTAAATCATCATTTACTTCAATCTTATTTAATTTATTTACTCTTATTATTACACCATCAAAATAACTATCATCTAAAATAACATTAGAGCCATTACCTAAAATAAAATATTTAATTTTATTATCTTTTAAATATTTGATTAATGAAACTAAATTATTTTCACTAGTTACTTCGATTAAGTATTTGGTTATTCCTCCAACACCTAAAGTTGTATATTTTTTTAAATCAACATTTTCATAAACTATACCATACTCATTCATTTTAAAATCCTTTTTATTTCATCATAAATAATTTTTGATGATTTAACTTTATTTAATTTATTTAAATTTTCTTTCATAGTTTTATATTCATCATTATTACTTAATAAATTATTAATATCTTTATATAGCTTATCAGCATTTAAATTCTTTTCTTCATACATTTTAGCAAGGCCTCTTTCAGTTAAATCTAATGCATTGTAGTATTGATGATTTCCCGCAACATATGGCGAAGGAATAATTATCGAAGGTAAATTTGCTTGCATTATTTCCGCTAAAGTTGAAGCTCCTGCCCTAGTTATAATTAAATCAACATCATAAAATAATGATGACATATTTTCTAAAAAAGGTAATATTTTAATATTTTTAGAAAAACTTTTATTATTTATAAATTCATCATAATAACTTTTACCTGTTATATATAAAACTTCATAATTATCTTCTTCATTTATTTTAGAAAGTAGTGATATAAAAAAGTTATTTAAAGTTTCACTTCCTAAAGAACCTGATACTATCAAAAGTAATTTTTTATTTTTATGAAATCCTAAATCAATTTTTGATAAACTATTAATTTTTAAATCAACTGGATTTCCTGTACATATACATTTTTTTGCCTTAGTAAAATATTTATTACTATTTTCATAAGAAGTGCATACTAAATCACAATTTTTAGCTAAGGCTTTATTTGTTTTACCAGGAATACTATTTTGCTCTAAAATAACTGTTGGAATATTCTTTTTCTTAGCACTATAAATAACGGGCATTGTAACATAACCACCTGCTCCAATAACAACATCTGGTTTAAAATCATCCATAATTTTATTGCACTTTTTTATAGCTTTTTTAATTAAAAATATGTTTTTAAAATCACGAGCTATTTGAGTTTTACTAAAACCATATATTTCTAGTGATTCATATTTTATACCAAGTTTTGGAACAATATCTTTTTCCATACGATTATGAGTACCAATATATAAAACATTTAAATTTTTTTCTTGTTTTTTAAATTCATTTATTAACGTTAAGGCAGGATTAATATGACCACCTGTACCACCAGCACTTACTATTATATTCAATTTATATCACCTACAATAATATTATACAAAAATATGTGTATTTTTACAAATCACTTTGACATTTAAATTTAATTATGTTATATTTTTAAATGTAAAAGGCAGATTGGCTGTAATGTAGTAAGATATATTTTATATATCCCTATCGTAGTCATTCTGCTTTTTCATATTTCATAAGTCTTTGAACTCTATATTGAAGTTCACCATTTTGCATACAACGAACATCAATTAAAATCTTATATTTACAATTATTAGTCTATGTTCGCCCAAAGTGTGCTTCAAATTTATTATATTACTTTACATACATTTTATAAAATATTTTCAAAATAAGAATATTTTTTTATTATAAAAATATAATTTACTATCGAAGGAGGATAGTCTTGATAAATAAACAAAATTTATGGTTCATTACTCTTTTTGCATTAATACTTATTTTAGGCATCTATTACATTTCACTTCCTGAAAGTACTTTACCAGTCTTTGAAAACACTGAAACAAAACTTGATAATGCTATTAAAGTAACTGATTCTGATGTAATAATTGCTTTAAAACTTTCCGAAGAAGAAAAAATTCTTAAAGAAATGGAAGATGCGCAAAAAATTCTTATTGATAAATCTTCCTCTAAAGAAAAGAAAAATGAAGCATATAATACACTAAAAGATTTAAATTATAAAAAAGGAAAAACATCTCAAATCGAAAATTTGATTAAAGAAAAATTTAATTTAAACTCTTGTGTAAAAATTGAGGGAGATAAAATAAGTGTAACCGTTGATGATAAAGATGCTTCTGTAGAAAAAGCAAATAATATCATCAAAGAGGTTCAATCATTATATGATGTGCAAATGTATATAACTGTTAAATTTCAAAATAAATAGGCATACCACCGTGCCTTTTTTTTTACTATATTCATATATTATTATGAAAAGGTAAGAAAGGATGGCATATGAAAAAAATACTAACTAAAAGAGAACAAGAAATATTTGATCTTTTAGCTAAAAATAAAACTACAAATGAAATTGCTATAGAACTAGGAATAAGTCAAAAAACAGTTAGAAATCATATTTCAAATACAATGCAGAAATTAGGTGTAAAAGGAAGATGTAACGCCATTTTAGAACTTCTTCGACTAAATGCAATTTCGCTTGATTAAATAACCCCATCGGGGTTTTTTGAATAATAAATAAACTTATTAATATATTTTAATAAGGGGGTTATTATGCTTAAGAAAAATGCCTTAAGAAGAATATGTATATCAACATTCTCACTTTTTATTGTACTTTTACTATGTATATTTCCTAGTAATGAAACATCTTATCCCGAAGAAATAATAAGTATAAATGAACTTACTATGCCGTTATATATAAAAGATCAAAATGGTTATGTGGCAAGAACAAATATTATTAAAAAGAAAGATAATGATATTGAATATATAATTAATTTATTAACTAAGGGGTCATTATATGAAAATTATTTACCAGTAAACTTTGAACCTTTAATACCTAAAAATACAAAACTTTTAAATTATTCATTAAATGATAAAATTTTAAAACTTAACTTTTCTAAAGAGTTTTTGCTTGTTAAGGAAAATGATGAAGAAAAAATGATTGAAAGTATTATATACTCATTATGTGAACTAAAAACTATTGATAAAATTTTAATATATGTTGAAAATGAAAAGCTAAATGAACTTCCAAATTCAAAAGTTAAACTCCCCGTTTCTTTAGATAAAAGTTATGGTATAAATAAAGTCTATGACATTAAAAGTTATAAAAATGTAACTAAGACTACAATATATTATGCTAGTAAAACTGATGATTTAACCTATTATATTCCTATTACTAAAATTACAAATAATGACACAAATGCTGTTGAAATAATAGTAAAGGAACTTAAAACTTCCCCTATCTATGAAAGTAATCTAATTAGTTTTTTAAATGCCTCTTATGAACTTAAAAATTATGAAATAATGGAAAATAGTGTTAATATGTCATTTGATAATAAAATGCTTTTAAACTTAAATGATGAAAATATTACTGAAAAAGTAAAATATACCTTAGCACTTTCAATTAGAGATACTTTAGGAAAAGATGTAAGCATAAATATCAATTAAATGTGCATACTAATTATGGAGATGATTTAATGCCAGTTATAGCATATAAAAATAGAATTCTAGGATATAACATTAGTTTTGCCTTTAATACAACATATACAAAAGATTATAAATTAAAAATTAAGACTTCTGATGAATATTTAACTTCAGAAAAAGATATTATTAAAAAGGTAATTAAGTACTTTAATGAAAAAGAGTTTGATATGTATATGACAAACTACAATGTTGAACTTTTAGCTCTTTCAAAATATTTTTTAGATAAAATTCCTAATATTTTTTCAATTAGTTATGAAACAAAATATGAAAAATGTATATTTTACGCCTCAGAAATCGAAGAAATTACTAAAAATGACTAATTTTATGCAAAAATCGTAAAATTTTACTTGATAATAACAGTACTTTGATATATAATTTAATTGTGCTGTCTCCGTAGCTCAGCTGGATAGAGCAACCGCCTTCTAAGCGGTCGGTCGTTGGTTCGAATCCAATCGGGGATACCAATTAAAAATTACTTATGATTAAATTCATAAGTTTTTTTTATGTCTAAAACGACCGACCGCAAAAAGAAAACCAAATAAAAAAGTAAGGATATTCCCTACTTTACAATCTTGCCATCTAAACTAAAACTTTTAGCATCAGTTATTTTAACATTTACAATATTGCCTATTTCTTTCTTATCACAATCAACATTTACAAGTTTCATTGTATCTGTATAGCCATAACATTTAGTTTTATCTTTTTCACTTTCACCAATTAATAGTACTGAAACTACTTTATCAAGCATTTTCTCATTACTTTCTTTTGAATATTTATTAACAATCTCATTTAATCTATGAAGTCTATCTTCTTTTTCTTCTATAGAGACATCATCTTTCATAAATGATGAAGCAGTCCCTTTTCTTTCTGAATAAATAAATGTATAAGCACCATCATATTTAAGTTTATTAACTATATCAAGTGTTTCTTCGAAGTCTTCATTTGTTTCACCAGGGAAACCTACAATTATATCAGTGGTTATACATACATTAGGTATTCTTTCTTTCATTTTATTAAATAAAGTTATATACTCTTCTTTTGTATATTTACGATTCATTTTCTTAAGTATTTTATCACTTCCTGATTGAATAGGAAGATGAATATATGGCATCACATTTTCATATTTAGCAATGACATCAATCATTTTATCGGTAAAGTTCCAAGGATGTGATGTAACAAATCGAAGTCTTGGTATACCTAATTTAGCAACATTTTCAAGAAGATCTGCAAAATCATAACCTAAATTTAAATCATTACCATAGGCATTAACATTTTGACCTAATAAAGTTATTTCTTTATAGCCAGAGTCCACTAAACATTTACATTCCTCGACTATAGCTTCCATTTTTCTACTTCTTTCTCTTCCCCTTGTAAATGGAACTATACAGTATGTACAAAATTTATCACAACCAAACATAACATTTACCCAAGCAGATACTTTTGAATCTCTTTTATAATCAAAACCTTCGGGTACAACATCACTATTTGAATGAACTAATATATTTTGTTTATCTAATTTTTCTATTAGTAAATGTGGTAAATCAAATAAATTATTAGGACCCACTACGATATCAACATATTTGTGATTTTTTTCGATTTCCTCGACTACATCTTCTTGGCCTGCCATACAACCCATTAAAACAATTATTAAATCCTTTTTTTCTTTCTTTAAATGTTTACATCTACCTAAATAACCAAATACTTTATCGTGAGCATTTTCTCTAATAGCACAAGTATTTAAAACTACTATATCAGATTGTTCTAAAACATCTGTTTTAATAAATCCTAATTTTTCTAAGTATGATGCAATAGCCTCTGAATCATGAACATTCATTTGACATCCATAAGTTCTAAGAAAATATTTTTTTCCTTTATAAATATTTTTTATTTTTTCATCAACATTTTGATACTTTATTTCCACTTTTGTTCTATCTTTTGCAACTTTATAATCTGGTTTTAACATATTAACACTCCCAACTTCCTAGATATTATAACAAATTATTAAAAATTTTGAAAGGGATTTTGATGGAAATGTAAAGTATGTATGAGTTATGATTTATTATTTTTAATTTTCAATTTTTAGTAGTATATTTTTAACTCTTCATCTATAATATGAAAGTTTGGTTGGGACGCATTAATATGAAATATATCCACCAAAACCCGCTTTCAAGTAGTAATTTACACCATTTAAAATCCAATTGCAAGCACTTCGACAAAACATATCAAAACTAGTTTTTTTCTGACAAAATTCGACATTATATGCAATTAAAAAGGTTGTCAAAACTAAGTTTAACAACCATATATAAGATGATAGTCTACTTGAATTCCATCTAAAACGTAAGATAAAACTAAAGTTGGTGTACTACTTTCATAAAGGTCAACATAGTAATATGGAATAATATAATCCTCATCATTATTATTTAATAGTTGAACATTAATTTTATCACCATCAATATCGTATGAAAAAGTTTTACAATTTTCAGTATCGTTTTTTAAGCATAATTCCATTTTGTCTTCATAAAATTTAACATTACCTTTTCTATCAATATCTGCGATTAAATCTTCTTTTTCAAAAGCACTTAAAGATTCTAAAGTCCAGCAACCATATAAATTTTCTTTTTTTAATTGTTCAGACATTTTTCCTTCTTTTTTTACTCTATCTGGTAATACATCATCTTTTTGTTTTGAGCATCCACATACAAATAATATTATTAATAAAATATAAATTATTTTTCTTTTCATTAGCCTACTCCCCACTTACCATTTGAAGCTCTACAGCATACACCTTTTCCCTCAATTGTTTCACAAGCATTTTTATTGTTATAATATCCCACACAACCGCCTGAACTTCCTCCTGATGAACCACCCGAAGATCCTCCTCCAGATGATCCACCAGAACTTCCACCTGATGAGCCTCCACCTGATGAGCAACCTGAACTCATAGTTAAACTGCTTCTTGGAATGTAGCCATTACAATATCCATCATCACAGCACTCAGAAATATATACCCAACTTCCATTATAACATCTTGTTCCATTAATACTGCTACATGAACTACTTGAACTACCACCACCTGATGAACCGCCACCACCATAGCCTGGATCAGGGTCTGGTTCATAGCAATCTGAATCATCATAACAATCTTCATAGTCATAATATTTGCCACAATAAGAGTCATCATAATGAGAATATTTTTTATAAGTTATTCTTCTTTCACCCCAACCACATGAAGCATCACAATATCCAGTTGAAGATTCTTCATCATAAGTCCAAGAACAACAAGACATAGTATTACATGATGTATTACCATATCTATTGCAAGAGGAACCTAAATGCGAATCAGTTCGATATTCATAATATACTCCTCCATCACAATCTTCTGAACAACTACCATACCTACCAAAGTCAGTATCGCTACATACTTTATATAATCTATAACTTTTACTTTGAGTACTAGAGTTTTCAACATTATCATATGCTGTTATATAAACATATTCATTATTTCCACTTCCATCACGACTTGAGAAAGTATAACCAACCGTGCAATTATATTTGCTATTATTTAAAGTACAATATGAACTTACATTTTTTTCTGAACAATTATTTTTTGATGTTCCGATACAAAAGCTTTTTACACCACTATGGCTATCACTTAAGATAAATGATACTTTAGTGTATCTACTGTTATAACCTGATGTTGTACTAGAAACATTTATGTTTGTTATATTTGGTGCTGTTTTATCTAAATATACACTTACTTCTTTTTTATCACTAGGACAATTTGTAATATTTCCAGCATTATCCTCAATTGTAAATGAACCAATAGTGCTACTTATAATTGCAGTTTTATATGTACTTTTATAAGTGTAATCATTATAACAAGTTGCACCACTACAATTAGTTGTTTTTCTATTATATGTTAGTTTATTACATCCGCTTTCTTCATCCTTACATCCAAAGCTTACTGCTACATTACTACCTCTCCAATCAGTATTTTCCACATAACTACATACTGGAGGTATATCATCTATTTTATCTATCTCTATATTTTCTTCATATTTAACTACATTTCCTGCTTTATCACTAGCGCAGAATGAATATGTACCATTTTGAGTTATTTTATGTTCTACTTTAACATCATTTGGATTTGGTACATCTATTTTTGTATATTTATTTAAATCTACTTTTTCACAATCATCTTTACTTAGAATATATGCATTTATACCTGAACCAATATCAGTTAAATTTACTTTTAATGTTTTATCTTTAGTCCACTTATCATTATCAGGTATTTCTAAACTTTTAATTTCTGGTCTAACACCATCTATTCTTACTCTTTGACCTTTTGAATCAATGGTTTCTTCACTATTTGATAATGTTACATAATATTCATCATCAATTACTTTTCCTCTTTCAAGATAAGAAGTTTGTAAATTATATATCATTTCATTAGAAATTGAATTAGGGTTTTTATCACTTTTCCAAGAATAACTATAACTATTTGGGTCTTTATCACTATTAAATTTAACTTTTAAACTAATTGAATCTTTATACCAAGAATCATTTATTTTATTACCATCTTTATCTACAATAGATATCTTACTACTTACTACAATGCTTTCATCGCAGTTACCATTTTCTAAAGTATTATCATTATCACTTAAAGTGGCCTTTTCATCCTCATCTATTGTAACAATATGACAGTTAAGAAAGGATTTATCTCTTGGATCAGAAATAATCATTGATTTATTATCAGCTTTTAGGTAGCCCTCTTTTACAAGTGTATCTACAAAAACTTCGCTACTTTCAGTATCACTATAATATTTTTCGGCAGCAAGTTCAATTTCTGTTTTAACATTTTTATATTGTTTATCTAATATTGTTTTTCTTATTGAACTAACTGAAAAAATACCCAATGTAATAATTATTCCTAAAAGTACTATTGCACTAAGAAGTTCTACTAAAGTAAACCCTTTTTTATTTTTCATAACTTCACCTACTATATTAATTATAGCAAAAGCAAATTTTTTTTCAAGAGAAAATTTGAAATACTAAGTTGCAAAAAAAGCCTATTTTGTAGGCTCTATTTTAGTTTTTCCACCCATATAAGGCCTTAAAACCTCAGGTATAGAAATACTTCCATCTTCATTATAATTGTTTTCTACAAAAGCAATTAATGCTCTTGGAGAAGCAAGTACTGTATTATTTAATGTATGAACAAAATATGTTCCGTTTTCTCCTTTAGTTCTTATCTGAAGTCTACGTGCTTGGGCATCAGATAAATTAGAACAAGAACCTACCTCAAAGTATTTTTGTTGTCTAGGACTCCAAGCCTCTATATCACAAGATTTAACTTTAAGATCGGCAAGATCTCCACTGCAACATTCAAGTTGTCTAACAGGAATATCTAAACTTCTGAAAAGTTCTACAGTAGCTTTCCACATTTTTTCATACCAAATAAAGGCTTCTTCTGGTTTACATAATACAATCATTTCTTGTTTTTCAAATTGATGAACTCTATATACACCTTTTTCCTCAAGACCATGAGCACCACCTTCTTTTCTAAAACATGGAGAATATGAAGTAAGTGCTATAGGAAGTGATTTTTCATCAACAATTTGTCCTAAAAATCTACCTATCATTGAGTGTTCACTTGTACCAATTAAATATAAATCTTCTCCCTCTATTTTATACATCATTGCTTCCATTTCAGGAAATGACATAACTCCTTCGACAACTGATGCATGAATCATAAATGGTGGAATGCAATATGTAAATCCTTTATCAATCATAAAATCTCTAGCATATGAAAGCATTGCACTATGAATTCTTGCTATATCACCAGTAAGATAATAGAAACCCTCTCCTGAAGTTCTTCCAGCACTTTCTTTATCAAGTCCATTTAATCTTTCCATAATATCTGCATGATATGGAATTTCATATGTTGGAACATATGGTTCACCGAATCTTTGAACTTCAACATTTTGACTATCATCTTTACCAATTGGTACACTGGGATCAATAATGTTAGGAATCAAAAGCATTTTATCATGAACAAAACTCTGAAGTCTTTCTTCCTCAACAGTTAAATTTGCAATTTCAGTATTTATTTCATTTACTCTTTTTTTAGTTTCCTCTACTTTATCAAATTCTTTATTTCTTACATATTCACCAATTTTAGCACTAACCTTATTTTTTTCACATCTTAGTTCATCTGCTTTAAACTTAGCATTTCTATATCTTTCATCCATTTCTTTAATTTCATCCACTAAAGGTAGTTTTTCATCTTGAAATTTCTTTTTAATATTTTCCTTTACTAAGTCAGCGTTTTCTCTAATTAAATTAATATCAATCATTTTTACCATCCTTTCATTAAAAAAAGCACACACATAAACTCTTTTTAAGGAGCAATGCTGCGGTGCCATCCTTTATATAACTTAATTATTCTTTAACGGAAATTACCCGAAGTTTATTAGACTTTCTAGAAAGTAGATTCATAAGTCTTTATTATTAGCTTACACCAAACGCTAACTCTCTTTAAAATAAAATACTTACTACTAATCTTTCATCACTGATTTACAAATTTATTTTAGCATTTAATTTTACGTTTTACAAGAGTAAAAAGTCTTAATCTTGATTATTTACTTCGAAAAGGTATGAATCACGGCACATGTCAGTTAAATCCTTTTCTGCACTCCAGTTTAAAATCTTTTTAGCATAGTCACAAGAGGCATAACATGATGCAACATCACCTTTTCTTCTTGCAGTGATTTTATAATTTACTTTTACATTATTAACTTTTTCAAATGTTTTAACCATTTCAAGAACACTTACTCCTTTACCAGTTCCTAAATTACAAATTGTTAAACCGTATCCATTAAATAATCTATCTAATGCTTTTACATGTCCATTTGCTAAATCTACTACATGAATATAATCTCTTACTCCAGTTCCATCTACAGTATCATAATCATCTCCAAAAATACTTAATTGTTCTAGTTTTCCTGTAGCAACCTTAACAATATATGGCATTAAATTATTTGGAATACCATTTGGATCTTCTCCAATTAAATGTGAACTATGACATCCAACTGGATTAAAATATCTTAAAATTACTATATTCCAAGAATTATCTGATGCATATAAATCTTTTAAAATATCCTCAATCATAAGTTTTGTTGCACCATATGGATTTGATACTGAAAGTGGAGCATCCTCTTTTAAAGGTAATGATTTTGGTACACCATAAACTGTAGCACTTGATGAAAAAATAAAGTTTTTAGAATTATATTTTTTCATTACCTCAAGAAGTGTAATTGTGGAAAATAAGTTATTATGATAATATTCAAGTGGTTTTTCAACTGATTCACCTACGGCTTTTAATGCTGCAAAATGAATAACTCCCTCTATTTTATTTTCAGTAAATATTTTTTCAAGAAGCTTTTTATCTTGAACATCTCCTTCGTAGAATTTAAAATCTTTGTTAGTAATCTTTTTAATATTTTCTAATACTTTTGGTTTTGAATTAGAAAAATTATCTATTATAACTACATTATAGTTATTTTCAAGTAAATCCACTACTGTATGAGAGCCAATATAACCTGCTCCTCCGGTTACTAATATTGTTTTCATTTTATTCCTCCTACTACATTAAGTATATCACAAATTTATTAGTTTTTAATTATTCATTATACTTCAGTGCATTTGTTACTTTTCAGTGCATTTTTGCACTGAACTTTTTACTTTTATATATGTATTTTCAGTGCACTTTTGCACTGAACTTCC
>ULOH01012688.1_pt1 | contig 17626 bp, 9 predicted proteins | sample 1952421 | NCBI WGS metagenome assembly ULOH01 (sample SAMEA4835599, study PRJEB28245) | human gut metagenome | biome: gut microbiome; material: fecal sample | place: Denmark | collected 2008
AGGGTGAGGGGCAGTTCGACGGCAGTGGCATCGAGCATCACGCTCAGCGGGTCACGGGAAATGGGCATATCGGGGGTATAGGGAGCCAGCTCCACCTTCAGCCGCTCGCCCGAAGAGATGAGGTATGTACCTGCCTCGGGCATTACCACGGGCTGGGGAGCCTGGGGTTCAAGCGGGGCGATGACCAGGGCGTCGCGAGAGGTCACCACAATGTGTGTAGACGACTGCCACTCCATGCCGGGGCGGACGTCGATGGCTGCCGCCATATCCTCGACCTGCGCGGGGGTAAAGCCGAGCGGTGCCAGGCGATGCCAGAGCACATACTCGGCAGACGCCTCGTTGCGCAACATGGCAAAAGGGAGCGTGTCGCCCTGATAACGGTCGTGGATGACAGGGGAATTGGCCATGCGGGCAGCCTCGGTGAGGCGGAGCGAGGTCTGGTAGATGCTGTCGACGACCGAGGGGTTGATGGTCTGCAACAGGGGGATGACATCGAGTCTCACCTTGTTGCGCTTGACATCGTTGACAAGATTGGTGCTGTCGGTGACATATCCCTCGCCCTGCTCGCTGAGCCACTCTTCGATGTCGCGGCGGCTCACGGAGAGCAGCGGACGCACCACATGACCATTGCGGGGAGCAATGCCGGTGAGTCCGTCGATGCCGGTACCCCGGATGAGATTGAGGAGCACGGTCTCGACGCTGTCTTCGCGATGGTGGGCCACACACACGGTGGCGGCACCGATGGAGAGGCGCAACTGCTCGAAATAACCATAACGCAAATCGCGTGCAGCCATCTCTATGCTCACCTTATGGAGGTCGGCATAGGCACGGGTGTCAAAGTGGGCAAGATGAAGAGGGATGGCGTGACGGCGACAGAGGTCGATGCAGAACTGCTCATCGCGATTGGACTCGTCGCCACGGAGGTGGAAGTTGCAGTGAGCCGCCTCAACCTGATAACCCAGCCGTCGGAGCACCAGCAGCAGACAAACGCTGTCGGCGCCACCCGAGAGGGCTATCAGATGTGTGTCGCCCGGAGACAGGAGGTCATGGGCGGCGATGAATTGGCTTACTTCTTTATTCAACATAGAGTACCAGTCCCTTCAGGTATTCACCCTCGGGGTGATAGATATTGATGGGATGGTCGGCAGGCTGGTGCAACTGATGCAGGATGCGCACCTTGCGGCCGGCTTGGGCAGCTGCCGTGAAGACAGCGTTGCGGAAATTATCTTTGGTAACGACCTGCGAACAGCTGAAGGTGAACAGGATGCCACCTGGCTTGATGCGTTCGAAGCCCTTAACGTTAAGTCGGGTGTAGCCTTTCAATGCATTATGGAGCGCAGCACGATGTTTGGCAAAGGCAGGAGGATCAAGAATGATGAGGTCGTACTTCTTGTCGTTGGCATCGAGATACTTGAAGGCGTCATCGCAGAATGCCTCGTGACGGGCGTCACCAGGGAAGTTGAGGGCGACATTGCGGTTGGTAAGCTCGATGGCCTTGGCGCTGCTGTCGACCGAGTGGACGGCTTGCGCACCGCCTCGCATGGCATAGACAGAGAAGCCTCCAGTGTAGCAGAACATATTGAGAACCGTGCGGCCACGGGCATACTGCTCGAGAAGTGAACGGTTTTCGCGCTGGTCGACAAAGAAACCGGTCTTCTGGCCCTTGAGCCAATCGACATGGAAGCGAAGGCCGTTCTCGACAGCGGTATTGTCGTCGCTGCCACCATACATAAATCCGTTCTCCTGACGCAGGTCGGCCTTGAAGGGCAGCGTGGTCTCGCTCTTGTAATAGACATTCTCGATGCGGTGGCCCATCACACGGACCAAGGCGTCGCACACAGCCAGGCGGCTCACGTGCATACCCACACTGTGGGCCTGCATCACGGCGGTGGCACCATAACAGTCGATGACGAGACCAGGCAGATTGTCGCCCTCACCGTGTACGAGTCGGTAGGTATTGTTGCGCTCGTTGTCGGCTATGCCTATGGCTATACGCATCTGCAGCGCCGAAGCCAAGCGGCTCTCCCAGAACTCGGCGTCAATCTCGACCTGACGGAAGGACAACACTCTGACGGCGATGGAACCTATCTGATAGTGGCCACAGGCGAGGAAATCGCCCGATGAAGAAAAGACGTTTACGATGTCGCCCTCGCCTATCCCCTCGTCCATGCGCATGATAGCGCCCGAGAATATCCAGGGATGGAAACGGCGCAGGCTTTCTTCCTTGCCTCGCTTGAGTATGACGGATGGATATTGTGGCATTATGCTTCTGTATTTATGGGTTTGCGTTCTTGTTTCGGAGCGGGCTCTTCGACGGTCACCAGCTCATAGTCGCCGGTCTCGGCGAGACGGCAGATTTCCTCGTAGAGGCGGATGCAGGTCCAGGCGTCGGTGGCGGCATAGAGACACTGGCGGTTGGTAAGCGCGTCGGCCTCCCAGTTGGTGAGCCGCTGGCGCTTGCTGATCTTCTCGTGGAAGAGGTTGGCATAGAGCTTCTGCAGCGACTGGTCCTGGATGCCCAGGCGACCTACCTCATTCTGCAAATCGACAAACATACCTGGCTTGAAGTCGGCGCGGTGGTGCAGAGACAGCAAGTCGTTGCTCAGCGACAGTCCCACCATGGGCACCGTGGTATTCTCCAACAGACGAATGATAGCTGGCGTCACGCCGATGCGGTTGAGACGAAACAGAAAACAGGTATCGTGAGTCGAAACCTGAAGCAGCGCCACCTTGTAGGTCTTTCCCTTGCGGAAGGCGGGGCGTGTCTCGGTGTCAATGCCCAATATGGGCTGCGTCAACAAATAATCGACGGCGCGCTCGGCCTCACCCGCTGTGAGGATGGTGATAATGCGCCCTGGAAACTCGACCACGGGAAGAGCCATAATCAGAGTTTTGTCAAACTTGGTATAAATTGTTTTCTTCATTCTTGGTTTGTCTGTCAGTTATGTAAGACTCTGCCGCCACCCTGACAAGGGAAGACGAGGCGTTCCTCATCTGCGGCACTCTCATGGATAAAGAGATGCCCACGGCAAAAGTCGCCGCAAAGTTACTCATAAATTATGAGAAACAGGGAGGAAGCGACTATTTTTTTATAAATAAAGCCACGGCAGAGGGCGACAGCGAGGGCAAGAAGGGGGATAACCCGCCTGCAACGCGGCACAATGGGGGCGCTGACGATAACAAAAACAAGGAGAAAAGAAAGCCAAATGAGCGGGCTGGAAGTCAACAATGGAAGCGAAATGGGACAATTAAATTCCACCAAAGAACAAAAAAAAGCAGCAATCATGAGCTAATTGGTTTTTTTTGTATAATTTTGCACCTTGAAATATAGTGATATTAAAAATATTATCGATAATATGAAGAAGAAAATTCAGTTCAGTCTCGTGTATAGAGATATGTGGCAGAGCTCTGGTAAGTTCCAGCCACGCAAGGATCAGTTGGAGCGCATCGCTCCGGTAATCATTGAGATGGGTTGCTTCAGTCGCGTGGAGACCAACGGTGGTGCCTTTGAGCAAGTGAACCTTCTGGCCGGCGAGAATCCTAACGACGCCGTGCGCGCATTCTGCAAGCCTTTCAATGAGGTGGGCATCCAGACCCACATGCTTGACCGCGGTCTCAACGCGCTGCGCATGTATCCCGTGCCCGACGATGTACGCGCTCTGATGTACAAGGTCAAGGCCAAGCAGGGTACCAACATCACCCGTATTTTTGACGGTCTGAACGACGTTCGCAATATCAAGCCCTCTATCAAGTGGGCCAAGGAGGGCGGCATGATTCCCCAGTGCGCTCTGTGTATAACTACATCTCCCGTACATACTCTTGAATATTACAGCAATATCGCCGACGAGCTGATAGAGGCTGGCGCCGAGGAAATCTGTTTGAAGGACATGGCCGGTATCGGTCAGCCCGCATTCCTGGGCAAGCTCACCAAGATGATTAAGGACAAGCATCCCGAAATCATCATCCAGTATCACGGCCACTCTGGTCCCGGCCTGTCTATGGCCAGCATCCTTGAGGTCTGCAACAACGGTGCCGACATCATCGACGTAGCCATCGAGCCGCTGTCATGGGGTAAGGTGCACCCAGACGTAATCTCTGTCATCAGCATGCTCAAGAACGAGGGCTTCGAGGTACCCGAAATCAACATGAGTGCCTACATGAAGGCTCGCGCTCTTACCCAGGAGTTTATCGACGAGTGGCTCGGCTACTTCATCAACCCCAGTAACAAGATTATGTCTTCGCTCCTGCTCGGCTGCGGTCTGCCCGGCGGTATGATGGGTTCTATGATGGCCGACCTCGGCGGTATGCGCACTACTATCAACAACGTACGCAAGAAGAAGGGTGAGGACGAGCTGTCTATGGACGACCTGCTCATCAAGCTCTTCGATGAGGTTGAGTACGTATGGCCTCGCGTAGGCTATCCTCCACTGGTTACTCCTTTCAGCCAGTATGTCAAGAACATCGCGCTGATGAACCTGCTGACTATCGAGCAGGGCAAGGGCCGCTTTGTGATGATGGACGAGGCTATGTGGGGTATGATTCTCGGCAAGAGTGGCAAGATTCCTGGCACCATCGCTCCCGAGCTGGTAGAGTTGGCTCAGAAGCAGGGCCGCGAGTTTACCGATGTCGACGCCCCCACACTGCTCACCGACGCCCTCGATGACTTCCGCAAGGAGATGGACGAGAACGGTTGGGAGTATGGTCAGGACGATGAGGAGCTGTTCGAGTTGGCTATGCACCCCGAGCAGTATCGCAACTTCAAGAGCGGCCAGGCTAAGAAGAACTTCCTCTCCGACCTGCAGAAAGCCAAAGATGCAAAGATGGGAAGCCAGTTGAGCGCCGAGCAATTGGCTGCTTTCAAGCACGCAAAGGCCGATGCAATCGTATGTCCGGTCAAAGGACAGCTGTTCTGGGAATTCCAGGGCGACGGCGAGGCTGCTCCTGCTGTTGAGCCATTCATCGGCAAAGAATACAAGGAAGGCGACGCATTCTGCTACATACAGGCTCCTTGGGGCGAGTTTGTTGAGGTCAAGGCAGACCTTGGCGGCAAACTCGTAGAGATTAACGCCAAGCAGGGCGCCAAGGTTCGCAAGGGCGACGTGATAGCTTATATTCAGCGCCCCGAGGCAGATGCATAATCAGATAATAGACAAATACTATCCGGAGGACAACAACCTCCGGAATATACTCATTACGCACAGCACGCTCGTTATGCAGCGTGCTGTGCGCATTTGTGATGCCCATCCCGAACTGCACATCGAACGCCAGTTTGTCATCGAGGCTGCCATGCTCCACGACATCGGCATCTTCCGCTGCCATGCGCCGTCGATACACTGCATGGGCGACGAGCCCTACATCTGTCATGGACGGATAGGAGCCGAACTCATGCGCGCCGAAGGTTATCCGCGACACGCCCGGGTATGCGAGCGCCACACCGGAGCCGGACTTACCAAGCACGACATCATCAGCCAGAAGCTGCCGTTGCCCGAAGAGGACTTTCTGCCCGAAACCATCGAGGAGAAGGTCATCTGCTATGCCGACAAGTTCTACTCCAAGACCCGGCTCAACCACGAAAAGAGTTTCGAAGAGGCCCTTCGCAGTCTCCAGAAGTTCGGAGAAGAGGGCGTTTTGCGCTTCCGCGAATGGAAAAATCTCTTCGAATAGCGTTAAAATTGAGAAAACAGATAGTAATTAGTCATTAATTCTTTAACTTTGCAGTCTTAATGAAGACTAAAACGCTTATAGTAATCTTCCTGTTTGCCATCATCTTTGTGATGGCCAAGACCACCACACCCTCGGGTCAGAAGCGAAACAGGAAGGTGAAAAACGACACCATCGCCCTGAAAGACTCCATTAAGAAAGACATCACCCCCACCCTTCCCGCCATTGATACCACCAAGATGGACTCGCTCCAACTGGCCATATATCACCACAACAAAGCCATCGACGACTCGATACGCCTCGACTCTATCAACCGAGCCAAGAAGAACGGTATCGACGCACCGGTAAGCTACAAGGGCAACGACTCGCTGGTCTACGACGCCAAAGCCAAGCGTGCCTATATCTACGGCGAGGCCAATGTGAAGTACGAAAACATGGACCTGACCAGCGACCGCATCGCCTTGAGCATGGACAGCAGTCTGGTACACGCCGTGGGTACCCCCGATTCGCTCGAGAAGGGCGGCATACGCAACAAGCCGGTATTCAAGATGGGCGACACCGAATACCAGAGCGATACCATGGCCTTCAACTTCAAGACCAAGAAGGGCTTTATCAATAATGTGACCACCCACCAGGAGGAAGGCTATCTCAGCAGCCAGTTGTCCAAGCGCAACGACAAGGGAGAAATCTTCCTCAAGCATGGACGTTACACCACCTGCGACGCCGAGCACCCCGACTTCTACATCGCGCTGTCGCGAGCCAAGGTGCGCCCCGGCAAGGATGTGGTGTTCGGTCCCGCCTATCTCGTGGTGGCCGATGTGCCTCTGCCGCTGGCCATCCCCTATGGTTTCTTCCCCTTCAGCAAGAGCTATTCTTCAGGTTTCATCATGCCGAGCTATGGCGACGAGCAAGACCGTGGTTTCTATCTGCGCGATGCCGGTTACTACTTCGCCATGAGCGACAAGTGGGACCTCAAACTCTTGGGTGAGATTTATACCAAGGGCTCATGGGGACTCAGCGCAGCCTCCAACTACCGCAAGCGTTACAAATACAACGGTAGTTTCTTAGGTAGCTTCCAGGACACACGTACCGGTGACAAGGGAATGCCCGACTACTCCCGACAGACCAGCTTCAAGATACAGTGGAGTCACCGTCAGGATGCCAAGGCCAATCCGTTCAACACGCTGTCGGCAAGCGTCAACTTCGCCACAAGCAGCTATGAGCGCAACAACCTGTATAGTATGTACAATCCGCAGACCATGACGCAGAGCACGCGTACATCTTCGGTCAACTGGAGCACCACTTTCTCGAGCATAGGAATGACGCTGAGCTCGACGGTGAACCTCAACCAGAACATGCGCGATACCACCATCGCACTGACGCTGCCCGACATGAACATCTCCATCAGCCGCTTCTATCCCTTCCGTCGCAAGAACGCAGCCGGAAAGCAGCGCTGGTACGAGAAGATTTCGATGAGCTATACCGGACATATCACCAACTCCATCGACACCAAGGAAGACAAGCTCATGTCGTCCAATCTGGCCAAGGACTGGCGCAACGGTATGCAGCACAATATCCCTATCCAGGGTACTTTCACCTTATTTAATTATATAAACGTCACCCCGGCGTTCAACTTCACCGACCGTACCTACCTGCGTAAGGTCAACAAGTCGTGGGACGAAGCCACCGGCACCGTGGTCAACGATACCATCAACGGACTGCACAACGTCTACAACTGGAACTTCGCCATGAGCGCCAGCACCAAGTTGTATGGTTTCTATGTGCCCAGCCGCAAGATTTTCGGTGACAAGGTACAGGCCATCCGCCACGTCCTCACCCCACAGGTCAGCTTCAGCTACGCCCCAGACTTCGGTGCGGCGCGCTACGGCTATTACCAGACCTACCAGCGCACCAATGCCGACGGTAGCGTAGACCTTGTCGAGTATTCTCCTTACGAGGGCTCGGCCTTCGGTTACCCCACACGCGGCAAGACCGGCAACCTGTCGTTCAGCCTTGCCAACAACGTCGAGATGAAGATGAAGAGCGACAAGGACAGTACCGGCTTCAAGAAGGTGAGTATCATCGACAACTTTGCCCTGCAGATGTCTTACAACATGGCAGCCAAGGAGAAACCCTGGAGTGACCTGGGCATGGATATCCGTCTGAAATGGTGGAAGAACTATACCTTCAACATGCACGCAGTCTTCGCCACCTACGCTTACGAGCTCGACAAGAACGGCCGGCCTTACGTGGGCAACCACACAGAGTGGGGCTACGGACGCTTCGGACGCTTCCAGGGTATGTCGCAGAACTTCTCATTCACGCTCACACCAGAGAAACTGCGCAAACTCTTCAACGGCGGTGACGACGAAGAAGACAGCAAAGAAGAGAAGGAAGGCATCGACACCGGCATCGAAAGCAATGTCGACGACGACATGATAGAAGGACAGCGCGGAGCCAAGAAGCGCAAGGACACCGGAAAGGCTGCCACCGACGACGATGGCTACATGCTCTTCTCCATGCCCTGGTCGCTCACCGTGGGCTATGGTGTCACCATGAGCGAGAACCGCGACATCAAGAAGTTCAACTACAACAAGATGCGCTATCCCTACAAGTTCACGCAGACCGTCAACATGAGCGGCAACCTTCGCATCAGCGACGGGTGGAATATCAGCTTCTCGTCGGGTTACGACTTTGAGAACCACAAGATAAGCATGACCACCGCCTCGTTGCAGCGCGATTTGCACTGCTTCAACATGAGCTGTCAGGTGGTGCTCGCGCCATACACCAGCTATAACTTCTCGTTCCGTTGCAATGCCGCCACGCTTACCGACGCGCTCAAATACGACAAGCGCAGTGGTTATTCCAACGCCGTGCAGTGGTATTGATGTCACATTGACACCCCATAAGCATACACAATGCCTGTTCAGAAGAAAGGACATTATCCACGCGTTTTTTCTTCGGAACAGGCATTATAAATATCATCAAATACAAAAAAGCAGCTATTATTCAAAATTTTTTACTGATTTGGTATAGAAAGTATATAAATAATCGTATATTTGCAGTTGACTATAACCAAACTAACTCATTATGCAAAAGAAATCTTTACTCATTCTGATGCTTGTGCTCTTTGTGAAGCTGGCGGCTATAGCCGGTCCACGCTCATTCGTACAGGCGCAAAAGATTGCCGAGAACCAGGCTTCCCGACTCGGCATAGTGATAGACAGAAAGGCACGAGCCAAGGCCAGAGCCATCAATGGCGTTGACAGCCACCTCAAGCAGGTAGTCGACTACTACGTATTTCCCAACGGAGCCGACAAGGGCTTCACCATCGTGTCGGGCGATGACCGTATGCCCGAAATCGTGGGCTATGCCGACAGCGGAACCTACGACGAAAACCAGATGACCGAGGGTATGGCCATGTTTCTCGATAGCTACAAAGCTATGGTCGAAGCCGTCAAGGCTGGAGACCCCGCCGCACTGAGTTTGCTCAACGAGCACCGCGCCATGACCGCCTCGCCCAAGCGCGCGTCGGCAAAGGTAGCACCTCTGTTGGGCCAGATACAATGGAACCAGGGCTATCCATACAACATGATGTGTCCTAAATACAACGGCAACGACCGTTCGGTGACAGGATGTGTAGCCACAGCCATAGCGCAGATTATGGCGTTCTGGAAATATCCCAAGAAACTCATGGCCGACATCCCCGCCTACACCACCAGAACCAACGAAATCAGCATGCCAGGCATCTCCCAAGGCGCGACTTATGACTGGGACAACATGTTGCCACGATATGTAGAAGGCAACTATAATAATACACAAGCAGAGGCAGTAGCCAAGCTGATGCTGCATTGCGGCGCAGCGGTAGAGATGGACTACGGCAGTTCGTCGGGAGCCGTAGTGAACTACTACCATTTGACCAAATACTTCGGTTACGACGTCGACCTGATTGCCAATGTTTTCCGTGCCAACTACAGCATAGCCGAATGGGCCGACCTCATAGACCGTGAGCTCAGCGCCGGACGTCCTATACTCTATGGAGGTTTCTCTTCCACCAGCGGCCATCAGTTTGTATGCGACGGCAGCAACGGTTCAGGACTGTACCACATCAACTGGGGCTGGGGCGGCTATCAGAACGGATACTTCGACATTACCATCCTCAATCCCAAGAAGGGCGGTGCCGGCTCGGGCAATGCCCCCGACGGATACAACCGCAACTGCGATATGATTATCGGCATCCAGCCCTACAATGGCATTGATGACGAACCATTGGTATTTACACCCTCGTTGGAGATAAACAAATATACAAGCGATAAACTAAACACATACTTCAACATCACCAAGGACACACGTGCCAATGAGTCAGAGGCATTCAGCCTGTCTTTCGGCGATGCGTTGTTCTCCACCACCACAAATCCATTTAACGGCAAGTTTGCCTACGCCATCAGCGACGGCAAGGGCGGATATACCTTGATTTGCAATCCCAGGAATCTGAGCATTCCAACCGGTGAATTTGTCGAGACCAACTTCAACTTCGCACCCAAGAACGGCACCTACACCATCTACGGCGTCTATTGCAAAAAGGGCGAGACCACATGGCACAAGTGTTTATATACCAACGGCATGAAGCCCATTACCCTAATTGCTACAACCGACAAGCTGGTCAAGGCCAACACTATGCTCAGCGCCACCATAACACCCGCAGGTAAAATAGTCGGTCTGGAAAAGGCCACCTTCAACGTGTCGGTGACCAACAATGGCAACGAAGACTACATCGGACTTATAACGCTACATTCCGGCAGAAACGACCAGGATTACAATAACACCCCCGGAGGCGACTGCTACATCAGTGTGCCTGCCCACTCGACGATTACACGCCAGATCACTATACTTGTAGAAGTACCAGAAGGCGACTTCTACGTCAGGGCCAAGGACGAAGCGGGCGAAGAAATCTCTGCGCCCCAGAAAATCACTGCCGAAATGACCACAAAGCCAGTCCTGGTACTTACGAACGTGGAGACCAACGTCACACCGGGTGACTACGAGACCGAGAACGCTTTCCGTTTCGGCAATAGGGTCAAAGCCCCCAAGATAAATGATGACTACGCCCTATTCAGGTATAAATTCAAAAATATAGGTGGTGCCGGTAAGGTGCAATACTTCATCTATTGCGAGGATGCAAGCGACGGCAGCAAAAAGTATTGGAAAGGTGGCTACAAGCAGATTGATGTGCCCAACGATGGAAGCGAACTCTATGTAGAAGAGACATGGAGCCCAGCAGAGGTAGAGTTTAACTTCATGATGGGCGGCATCGAGATGTCATATATCGACAACAACCTCAGCCCATTCATGTACGTAAACATGAAGAACTACATGTATAATTTGGTGCTTGTAGAGGACGAGAATCGGGGGTACAGAGTACCTGCCAACCTCCAGTTTGTCTATGTGGCAGGCAAGCCCGTAGGCATCGACCATGTTGAGACCACCGGCGGCAAGGCAATCACTGGCGGCGAAGGCGAGATTATCATCCGTGCCGACAAGGCCGAGACCGTGGCCATCTACGGTATCGACGGCCGTCTGGTGCATCGCGTAAGTACCGAGGCTGGTGACACCAAGCGCGTAAGCGTGCCTGCGGGCATCTACATAGTCAAGGGTGCCAAGGTGGTGGTGCGCTGACCACATACGGCAAGACCATAGGCAAGAATCGAGGGCACCAACAGCAGCCCTCGCACAAACATAAGACAACAGCAGGCTCACCCGCCAATCAGGGAGAGCCTGCTGTTTCTGTTTATAGTAAGAGACGCCACCGTCGCCATGACCTCCGCAACTCTGCTGACCATCTCTGCACGCAGCATGATAATGGCTGGGGATGTATAGGCTAATAATATCAACCCAGTAATAACGCCTTCGGCTAAACGCAACACTTACAGCGTTGCACACCTTATTATATATAGCACCCAGGGTAGAGGCGCTATACGCCTCAACCCTGGGCTATGAAATCGCAACTCCGTCAGAGTTGCTAAGGATGCGTACCATATCCTCTGCGCACCGCCATATCTTTACTGTGGGTAATAACGCCACTCCTCTCAACCACGTGGTAAAAAATACGACGCTTCCAATCCACGCACAGCACATCTCCACGCCATCAGGCTTGGAGCAGACGGTCAATACTGTCTCGCTCGCCCACCACCCAGATGACGTCGCCCTGCTCGAAGGGACGCTTGGGATTAATCATCGTAAGGTTCTGCTGCCCCTCTTCTACTCCCACGACCATGCAGTCATAGTTCTCGCGTATGCCGCTCTCGCTGAGCGTCTTGCCGACAAAGGCGCTACCGGCGTGGATGACGAGACTGTGCAGCCCCATCTCCCGCTTCTCTATATTGGGGTCTTCGGGCACAAGATTGCTGCTGAGTTCTATGCCGAAGGCATGCAGCTGCTCGTCGTTGCCGATGACCTGTATCTTGTCTTTGGGGAAGAGGATGGTGGAGCCACCGGGGATGTTGATGCGACGGTAACCGCGCAGGATGCTGCTCACGAGGACGCCGAAGCGCGCCCCCCACTGCAGACGGGCGAGGCTCTTGCCGGCGAAGGCGGAATTGAGGGGAATCTCAAACTCGGATATATGTAGGTCGCGGTCAAGCAGATGACCCTCAAAGAGCGGCCGCTTGCGCCCGCGCACCTGTGCCTCGATGTCGCGAGAGCGTAGGTTCTGCACAAAGAGTCGCTCCAGATGTATGCTGCTACGCTTCAGTTTGCGCGACATCACAAAGATGGCTATCACGATGAGCGCCAGAGTGATTACGATGGCATTGGCAAAGCGTGCCAGATAGTTGCAGATATAGAAGAGGAACGCCGCGGCGATGAAGATACGCGCCACGATGGTAAAGAGCAGCGGCAGACGGTTGATGCGGTTGCCCGTCCAGAGCGCCTTGAACTCGTCGCTGTGGTTGTGCTTCATCACGATGGCGCGCAGGAAGGGCGAGATGAGTACCACCGTGACCAGGCCGCACACGCCGTTGGCCCACCAGTGGGGCAGTATCTGCCGGATGAAGGGCAGGAAGAAGGTAAACATGAGGGTGATGGTGGCGGTGGTGAGGATGCTGTAGATGAGCGCCGTGGTGAGCAGCTTGCGCATCAGCAGTCGCCAGTTGCCGCTTTCCACCGCACTCGAGTGGGTGGCAAGACCCAGATGGCCCAGCCGCCGCAGCCACCGCTTGGGCAGCCGCTTCTCCAACTGGTGGTAGGCGGGGTCGGCAGCCTTGATCATATAAGGTGTAAGGAAGGTGGTGATGACCGATACCGCCACCACGACAGGATAGAGGAAGTTGCCGATGACGTGGAGCGAGAGTCCCAATGATGCTATGATGAACGCGAACTCACCTATCTGAGCCATAGAGAAGCCGCAGCGCATGGAGTTGCGCAGTGTCTGACCGCTCAGGAGAAATCCCATCGAGCCCAGCACACTCTGGCCCACGAGGATGGTCAGCACGAGGATGACGATGGGCACGGCATAAGCGACAAGGATATGTGGGTCGACCAGCATGCCCACCGATACGAAGAAGATGGCACCGAAGAGGTTCTTCACAGGCTCTACCAGTTGGATAATCTTGTCGGCCTCGATGGTCTCGGCAAGGATGCTGCCCATGATGAAGGCTCCGAAGGCGCTGCTGAACCCCACCAGCGTGGAGATGCACGCCATGGCGCAGCAGAGTCCGAGCGCCACGATGGTCATGGTCTCGTCATTCATGAGCAGACGCGTCTTGCGCAGGAACATGGGGATGAAGAAGATGCCTACCACCAGCCATACCGTGAGGAAGAAGCCTATCTTGACGACCGAAGCCACCATCTGCTCGCCGTCGGGGTTGGCCCCGGTGGCAAAGGCCGAGAGCATCACCATCATGACGATGGCCATGATGTCTTCGAGGATGAGCACGCTCATCACCAGCCCGGCAAACTTCTGCTGCCTAAGCCCCAGGTCGTCGAAAGCCTTGTAGATGATGGTGGTGGACGACATGGCAAGCATGCCGCCAAGGAATACGCAGTCCATGCGTGCCCACCCGAAGAGGTGGCCCACCACGGTGCCGGCAAACATCATGCAGAGGATGATGGTGATGGCGGCTATCACGGGCGCCATGCCCATCTTGAGTATCTTCTTGAACGAGAAATCGAGGCCCAGGGAGAACAGCAGGAAGATGACGCCGATGTCGGCCCACATCTGCACGTCGGCCTTGTCTATCACCGACATGGTGTAGGGCATGTGGGGCGACACGAGAAAGCCCGCCACGATGTAGCCCAAAACGAGGGGTTGGCGCAGGCGCTTGAAGAGCAGCGTGACGCCGCCAGCCACGATGAGTATGAGTGCAAGGTCCTTGACCAGAGCCGGAAGTTCAGCCATAAGCGTATAGGATAAAAGCGAAAAAGCTGCTCCTCAACAAGGAACAGCTTCTATCGTTATTGGGGATAATCAGTCGTTGTATGCGGCGGTAATGGCACAGATGCGGGTAATGACCTGCACAGCCTTCTGCATGACCTGGATGGAGACAAACTCGTGGGGGCCATGGAAGTTGACGCCGCCGGCAAAGATATTGGGGCAAGGGAGACCTCGGAAACTCAGCTGGGCACCGTCGGTTCCGCCACGGATAGGTTCAACCTTGGGGGTGACGCCTGTCTCCTGCATGGCTTTGAGCACAATGTCAATCACATGCATGTTGGGGTCTATCTTTTCCTTCATGTTGTAGTACTGGTCGCGCAGCTCAACCTTGACCGTGCCCTCGCCGTACTTCTCGTTCATACGGGCAGCGATAGACTCGATGAAGTCCTTGCGGTCTTCAAACTTCTCGCGGTCGTGGTCGCGGATGATGTAGCTCAGCTTGGCTTCCTCGCAGTGGCTGTCGATGCCCAGCAGATGGTAGAAGCCCTGGTAGCCGTCGGTAGTCTCGGGGATGTCGGTCTCGGGAATGAAGGCGTTGAACTCGCAAGCCAGACGACTGGCGTTGACCATCTTGCCCTTGGCATAACCCGTGTGTACGCTCATACCCTTGATGATGACCTTGGCGGCAGCAGCATTGAAGTTCTCATACTCCAGGTTGCCCAGGTCGCTGCCATCCATGGTGTAGGCCCACTCGCATCCGAACTTCTCGACATCGAAGTGATGGGCACCCATGCCTATCTCCTCGTCGGGATTGAAAGCCACACGGATGTCGCCGTGCTTGATTTCGTCGTGGTCACGCAGATAGCACATCGCCTCGACAATCTCGGCTATACCCGCCTTGTCGTCGGCACCGAGCAGCGTGTGGCCGTCGGTCACGATGATGTCCTCGCCCTTGTGGTCGAGCAACTCGGGAAACTTGGAGGGCGACGACACGATGCCCTCGCTCAGCACGATGTCTCCACCGTCATAGTTCTCGACGATGCGGGGCTTGATGTTGGCGCCAGAGCAGTCCATGCTGGTGTCGTAGTGGGCAATGAAGCCGATGGTGGGCACCTCCTTCTTGGTATTGGCCTTGAGGGTGGCGTAGATGTAGCCCATCTCGTCCATCTCGACATCAGAGAGACCTTCGCGTTCCAGCTCTTCCTTCAGGTATTTGGCAAACACGAGCTGCTTGGCCGTGCTTGGCACAGTCTGAGAGTCTTCGGCAGACTGGGTGTCAAACTGTGTATAATTGATAAACCGTTGTACTAAATCCATATTCTACTTTCTATTACATTATTATATATGAGACAAAGTTAGCACAATTCGCCCGCAATTCAAAGCGAATGTCCAATTATTTTGCAGTTAAGCCGAAAAGTTGTCAGCAATCTGCAATGATGTCGGCGATGGCAGAGATAAGGGCCGTGATGACAGACAATATCTTTGCGGGGTGCGAAATGGTTATTTCGTGGTTGGAAACAATGGTATAAAGACGGGAAATAATCGTTTCGTGGTTTGCAACTATATTATGGATGGCATCGGGAGAGACGGGGCGAGACGGCAGACCAAAAAACAAAGGGCCTAATCTGACAGACAGACCAGGCCCATTGCAAAGGGTTATCTCAAATGGCGCTTAGGGATTGACCACATTCTGGGGATGGCCTTCCTGGAATGCGCGGATGTTGTCGAAGGTGGCGTTGAGCAGTCGCTGGCGCGCCTCGACCGATGCCCATGCGATGTGGGGCGTGATGAAGGCGTTGGGCTGGGCGAAGAGCGGATTGTCGGCAGCCGGCGGTTCGCTGCACATCACGTCGGCACCATAGCCGCCAAGCTGTCCGGAGGCAAGAGCCTCGGCCACATCGGCCTCATTGACCAGAGGGCCTCGACCGGTATTGACCAGCAGGGCGCCACGCTTCATGCGGGCGAGGGTGCGGGCGTTGATGAGCTCGTGGGTATCGGGGGTGAGCGGGCAGTGGAGGGTAAGGATGTCGCTCACACCGAAGAGTCCCTCAAGGGTGGTCTTCTGGATATAGTCGGGCAGGTCGATGGAGTTCTTGCTGGTGAAGGCAAAGACATCCATGCCAAACTCGCGGGCTATACTTGCCACCTTGGCACCGATATGGCCGAGGCCCACGATGCCGAGGGTCTTGCCGGCGAGCTCGCTCACGGGCAAATCCCAGTAGCAGAAGTCGGGCGCTGCCGACCAACGTCCCTCGCGGGTCTGGCGGGCATAGTGGGCCACGCGGTTGGTCATGTTGAGTATCTGTGCAAAGACCATCTGCGCCACGCTGTCGGTGCTGTAGGCAGGCACGTTGCACACGGTGATGCCCAAGTCGCGGGCCGCCAGGGTGTCGATGGTGTTGTATCCCGTGGCCAAGACGCATATCAGCCGCAGGTTGGGCAGCTGCTCAAGCGTCTGCCGCGTGAGTGTCACCTTGTTGGTTACTATGATTTCTGCATCATGCGCACGCTCGACTACCTCTGAAGGCTGCGTGCGGTCGTACACCGTTACCTCGCCCATCTCTTTGAGGGGTGCCCAGGTAAGGTCGCCCGGATTGGACGCATATCCGTCTAATAATACTATTTGCATATCCAATAATACTATATTCATTGTTGGTTTACTTGTCATCTTTATATCTGTCGCCCCAGTATTGCAGCATGCGCTGATAGAGTTTCTCCTCGGAAGGACTGTGCTGGGCGTGCCAGAAGCGGCGGCTACCCAACTCGGAGGGGAGATAGGACTGGGCAACGAAGTTGCCGGGATAATCGTGGGGATAGAGATAGCCATCGTGATAGCCCAGCTCCTTCATGAGTGCCGTGGGGGCGTTGCGTATGGGCAGCGGCACGGGCAGATTGCCAGTAGCGCGCACGGCAGCAAGGGCTTCGTCGATGGCGAGATAGGCAGAATTGCTCTTGGGACTGGTGGCGAGATAGACCACAGCCTCGGCAAGCGCAATACGACCCTCGGGCCATCCTATCTTGTTGACCACATCAAAGGCGGTATTGGCCATAAGCAGGGCATTGGGGTTGGCGAGTCCCACATCTTCGGCGGCGCTTATCACCACGCGGCGGGCAATGAACTTGGGGTCTTCGCCTCCCTCTATCATGCGCGCCATCCAGTAGAGGGCGGCATCGGGGTCGCTGCCACGGATGCTCTTGATAAAGGCAGAGATGATGTCGTAGTGCATCTCGCCGTCCTTATCGTAGGCCAAGGGGTTCTGCTGGAGCCGCTCTTCGACCATCTCGTCGGTGATGGTCACCTCGTCGTCGGTAGAGGCACTGATAACGAGCTCGAGGATATTGAGCAGTTTGCGCGCATCGCCACCGCTATAGCGCAGCAGCGCATCGGTCTGCTGCAGATGGATATGGCGCTTGGAAAGTTCGACATCCTGGGTCACGGCACGATGAAGAAGCGAGAGCAGGTCGGAAGCCTCGAGCGACTTGAGGACATAGAGCTGGCATCGGGAGAGCAACGGGCGGATAATCTCGAAGGAGGGATTCTCGGTGGTGGCACCGATGAGCGTCACCACGCCACGCTCGACCGCCCCAAGTAGG
>ULOH01007464.1_pt1 | contig 17425 bp, 18 predicted proteins | sample 1952421 | NCBI WGS metagenome assembly ULOH01 (sample SAMEA4835599, study PRJEB28245) | human gut metagenome | biome: gut microbiome; material: fecal sample | place: Denmark | collected 2008
TATCGGGTTAAATATTTAAATATCTTTAGTTATTAGAAAGAAATAATAAAGAGATAAAGGAGTAAAAATAGGCAAAATTTAAGTTTTAAAAATTATTAGGAAAAGAAGTGGCGATAGTTACATAAAAAGTCGTACCTTTGCATTCCATAAAACATGTAACATAAAACATAAAATAGATGTTAAACGTTATGGAACAGCTGAATAACCCATTTGTTATCTACGGATATAAGGGAGCAGAATACTTCTGCGACCGCAAGAAAGAGACAGAAGTCATCATGAAGGCTTTGCAGAGCATGTGTATCACGGCATCAGCTCTGCCGATGGTACTCAAATGAATTGAGCAGTCCATCGCATACCCCTTATTTGGAATTCCCAACGTATATTCTCGAAACATCGGTTCAAATTTCTTGATGGTCAGATAACCATTCTGATAAAGCAAAGGCAAGGCATCCGTCATTTCCTCAGTAGATAGGTCGAAGGAACTCAATACCGCCTACTGCCCTTCCAGAGAAGCCAAAAGAATCTCTTCATAACTAAGCTCAATGGATTAAAAAGCAATATGAGCACATACCTCAGAGAAAAAGAAAGGAGCAATGCTATGCACCGCTCCTCTATTATTTATTATTCGAGAGCCTTGACATATCAGATATTGATGATATAGCAGACATAAAATTGTGCATTTTCCTTGCAAAATCAGCACCATTGGATTCTGTGACAATTTCTCCTTCTGGTGTTATCTTTATGCCAAAGTTATTGGCAACCTTTTGCATGTAATCTTTACGCTTTTGTGAACGTAACACATCTACTCCTGAGAGAAATAATTTTTCAATGGTCTCACCATCATCCGAAAGTAAAATTTTTGTCTCGGATTCTTTCTTGACAAAAATTTCTATATTGTCATTTAATACCCCCACAAAAGGTGTAGATACAGAAAACCATCCTGTACCTTTATCCTCTCTAATAGCTGTGTTATCTTTCTGCCATTGGTAGTATTCTGCTATTCTATTATCTATCCATCCCATACATTAATTCACTTTCAAATGTTAGCTTTGTCTGTAAATTTCTCACATCGCTAATAGTTCAAGGAAATGATAATCCTTCCTTAATCTTCCTTCACGATAGGATACAATTCTATGAATTCGCCATTATGGGACTGTCCATCATTGATGAGCTTTGCAAACTTCTCGCCTACTGTATCAATTGTATGGAAACCAGGCAAAGCCATGTTGCCATTCAGATCAGTGGTAGTTGGACCAGGGTGTACGCTGAAAATCTCAACAGGTATGTTGTTCTGCTCAAACTCCATTGCCATCACACCCATCATGGCATTCTGGGCAGCCTTGCTTGCCACGTAAGCCAGAGGATGCCAATACGGACTGATTTCACTAGGAACGGTGATGTTGACGATTCTACCCTTGTTGGCTTTGATGAGCGGAAGAAGGGCCTGAGTCACGGCCAAGGTGCCAAAGTAGTTTACGTCAGCAGTCTCCTTGATATCCTTCATGTCTGTCTCCCAGCTGGTCTTCGACATATCACCAGGAATACCGGCATTGTTCACTAGAAGATTGAGTGAAGGATATTTATCATTGATCTCCTTTGTCGCCAAACTGATGCCGTCGAGATCACAGAGTTCAATTTTCACCCAACCAAGCACTGTACATCCTGCATCTTTCAACTTGTTCATAGTCTCCAAGGCTCTTGCTTCATTGCGGGCACCGATAATGATATCCCAGCCACTTAACCCTAGATACTTACTGATTCCCAAGCCAATACCTTTGTTGGCTCCTGTAATTAATGCTGTTTTGTTCATTTCAATCTATATTTTTGTGTTAAATATTTCCTAAATATATTTTTCTCATCCCTTCTTCTTGTGCAATCCTTCGGGCAGTAAAAAGAGTCTCAGTAGGTGTAGGTACAGAATCCTGCATCTTGTACTGTGGGAAAAACCTGCTAAAATGAAGAGGACAATCGGCAAAACCATTGTCTCTGAGCCAACTGCACATATCTCTTATCATGCTCTCGCTGTCATTAACCCCAGGAATCAGCAGGTTTGTTATCTCCAGATGCACTCCTGCTTTCTTCATCGTTAAAAGCGTATCCAATACAGGCTGGAAATGACCGCCACATTGTTTCTGATACACATCTTCAGAGAATGCCTTGAGGTCGATATTGGCAGCATCAATGAGTGAAACTATCTCCTTCAGAGGCTCTGGGTTGATGTAACCTGCAGATACCAGGATATTCCAAAGCCCCCTGGAATGAGCCTCCTTGGCGATGTCATAGATGTACTCATAATAGGTAAGCGGCTCCGTGTAGGTATAGGCAATGCCCGGCAAATGATGCTTGACTGCAATATCTACAATATCAGATGGAGACAACTCGTAGAAATCTACAGCAGACGGAAGTACCTGCGAGATATCATGGTTCTGACAGTTGAGACAACGGAAGTTGCAACCTGTACAGGACAGAGACAGACATCGGGTTCCGGGATGGAATTCATTCAGCGGTTTCTTCTCTACAGGATCATCTGCCAAAGCACACGGTTTACCGTAAACAACAGAGTAAAGCTTTCCGTTAAAATTCCATCTGCTGCCACATTTTCCATGCTTGCCTTCCAAGATAACACAACAGTGGGGACATAATTCGCACCTTACTGTATCAGAAGTATACTCACCTCCCCCATCAACTTTCTGATAAAAACAACATTCTTTCATACCCAAACCATTTCATGATTACACAATCATCTGAATATCGGCTACTAGAATACAATAGCCTCATAAGTATAAAGCTCAGCTGTCTTCCAGCCATCCCAACCTATTCCAGCCTTATCCTGAGAGCAATGCCCCAGGAATTCTTCCTTGGTCCATGATACTTCATCAGCCACCTGTGGAAGGAAAGTACCCGTATGATAGCCCTTGCGTATGAAAATACCCTGCTTGCCCAGTTCAAACTCATCTATACTTTGGATGCGTTTCATCGGTGTGAGTACTGAGATTTCGATATCAATATCATCCAGTTCTTCCATGGTCACCCCATAAAAGCGTGGATCCTCAAAGGCTGCCGCCTTTGCCATGTGCTCAACTACCTGATATAGTGGCATGTCTTTACCAAAATGTCCGATGCAACCTCTGAGTCTTCCCTTTTTGTGCAGAGAGACGAAGGCTCCACACTTTGTAAGAAGAACATCAGATAACTTGCCTGGCTCATACTTCTTACCTTCAAGAGTAGCCTTGATGGTATGATAAGCGATAGACTTGAGCATCTTTCGGTCTTCAGAAGTTAAATCAAAACCACAGGTTTCAGTAGTAAAAACAAAAGAATGATACCCTACAACCTTATCTTTTCCGCCATATGGGGAATCACCGGAGTTGCAGTACATAATATGATGTGGCTTGATATTTTCATCATTCTCTGTCATCATCAACAATGTGGCAATAGGAGCCATGCCACATGCACTCGTTGCCAGATGGTCAATGCCAAGCTCCTGGTTGTGAAGGGTGGCGTTCACAAATGCTTCTACCTTTCCTGTCATGATGCTATCTTTTGTAAGTCCATCTACAATCTCAGCATCCTTGTATGCAGGATAGTGCGAGAAGTCGCTGCTGATAACGAAAAGATTCTTCTCATTCAGGTAGGGCTTCAGGGTATCAGCAATCTTCTTCAAGGTCGTCAATTCCTGTGTGGCAATGATGATAGGAACAATGGATGGTAACTTTTTCATGTGATATTGCAGAAATGGCAGTTCCACCTCCAGGCAATGTTCGCTCTCATGTGCTTCTTGAGCATAAGTAATAGCATCACTCTTTTTCATAAGGTCTTTACAGAGAGCGGTATCTACAGGAACATTTCCCAGAGGAGTGGCATAGGCAGAAGCACCTATATTTACTGATGCCTTCCCCAAATACACATGATGGCTAGGTCCCAGGAGAAAGATGTGCTCATATTCAGCATCCGGATTGATGGCAGCAAATGCCGATGCTGCAGTCACCCCAGAGAACACGTAGCCGGCATGAGGTACGATTACTGCCTGTACATTCTCCATTAAAGGGTTCTTGCACCTAGAGAAACAATTCTGAACATCCTGGCGGAGTTCTTTGGCATCGCCAGCATAAAAACTTCCTGCTACAGCAGGTTTGCGAATCTTAGCTTCCATCATAATACTTACTGTTATTAATACGATGAATATGATTTTTCTCATAACTCAAGATGATGATTCAGATGGCAAGATGCCACCTGTTTGCAAAGATACAAAATATCAGGTAGAAAAGAGTAAAATAGGATAAGATTTATATTAAATTTAATTTCCTCCATATCATCTGAACCATGATGCTCTCATTAGATGGTATTTGACTTACCCCCACAGTCAGTGCTTCCCTAAATCATCAACGTCAAGCACAACTTAAAGGTTATTTGATGTAAAACGATGAGAAATATTTGGCTGTTAGGACAAAAATATGTATTTTTGCAGTGTCTTTGTGAGGCGTTGTCATCTCTGTCTTCATCATAAGATTCGTTTGCCCCCTACGACTCGCAATGCAGTGCAGATTAAACATCAAAATAACCGGTATGAGAGGGGCATCTCATATCAAAAAAATGAAGAGTCATGAAGAGAACTCTACTAGTATCAGCATTCTCAGCTATTGCCATGGTTGCAGGAGCACAAACTGAAGTGGCAAGTGCTGTCGGTGAATTTGATTTCATCACCAAGAATTTTACAGTAGGTCAGAAGACAATTCCGTATTCCTTGGTAAAAGACTTCCTGACTGCATTGAGGGAGCCGTGAATATATCTAACTGAGGATTCGGATCTGTCTTTTAAACATAGTCATTCTTTTGATTGATGGTGTAAAGATACGAAAAATATTCCAGATAACAGCATAAAGCAGAGATTATTTTCGTGAAATATAAACATCTTAAACAGGCCTTACTTTTTAAAGTGGGCTCAGTAAAGAACATGCAAATACTACTTAATGATTCCGATTAATAGTTAAATAACAATAACAAGCAACTAATTGTTGCTCAAATATTTGGAATTATCGTTCAGAAAGATTATCTTTGTGAACGATAATAATAAAGCATAACATTATGGAATATAATAGATTAATAGATAGAAAGGCGGAGACAGACCGAATAACAGAAGCTCTGAAACGAGAGAACACCCAATTTATCGTTATATATGGTCGTCGCAGAATAGGAAAATCTACGCTCATCAAATATCTTGTGAATAGTCAAGAACAGGCTATTTACTTCTTGAGTGATACTTCTACAGAGGCAGTACAGCGATCTGCTTTTGCCAAATCTGTGGCAACAGTCATTGATGGGTTCGACAAGGTTATCTATCCCGACTGGGAATCACTTTTCCGCAGTATGAACAATCAACTATCTCAGAGAATCATGGTATGTCTGGATGAATTTCCTTATCTCGTAAAAAGCTGTGAGGCACTTCCTTCCATCATTCAAAAGCTCCTGAACGAGAAAATCTTAAAGTTTGATTTTGTTCTTTGCGGTTCTTCACAACAATTGATGCATGGCTATGTGCTCAATCGCCAGTCACCACTTTATGGACTTGCCAATGAGATTATCAAGATGCAACCGATTGCGGCTCAATATATGAGGGAGGCAATGGAGTGTGATGCCGTGCAAGCGGTAGAAGAATTTGCAATATGGGGCGGTGTGCCTCGCTATTGGGAATTGCGTCGTGACTATCCTGATACAAAAACGGCGATTCGCAAGGTGTTGCTTGATCCACAAGGCCCCTTGATGGAAGAACCTCAGCGACTGCTTCGTGATGATATGCGAGATACCGTTCAGGCATCAACCTTACTCACTATTATCGGTAATGGCGCCAACAAACTTTCAGAAATAGCATCCAGGGCTGGTAAGGAAGCCAACTCCTTGTCAGAGCCTCTGGGCAAATTAAGAGATTTAGGGTACATAAGAAGAGAGGTACCTTTTGGCGACAATCCGAAAAAAAGCAAAAAGGGACTTTACCACATCAACGACTCACTTCTCAGATTTCATTATCAATTTATCGTGCCTTATCGTTCTATCCTTGAGTTGGGAAAGATTGATACGGTGATGCAGGTTGTGGAAATCCAGCTACCGCAGTTTATTGGCCAATGTTGGGAGTTACTATGCCGTGATTACGTAAGTGGCAATATCATAGATGGCATTGCCTACAATGTGGCTTCCCGATGGTGGGGTAAAATTTTTCCGCCAGAAGAAAAGGATGGTAAAATGGTAGAATTGGACGTTGTAGCAGAATCAATAGATAAGAAACATATATTGATTGGCGAATGTAAATGGACACACAATGATAGTGCTGACCGCCTGATGGAAACTCTTGAGCAAAAGGCGAAATATCTTCCTTTTATTAAGAAAGGACAGCAGGTACATCTTGTCTTGTTTATGAAAGAAGCCCCTACTTATATGAACGAAGAAGCTAAGATACTTCTACCTGAAGACATCATGCAATAGGAAAAAGGGTCTATACACCCTTTTGTCGAGGTGTATAGACCCTTGGAACAACCGCAAAGTATGGGTTGATAATTATTTTTTCAGATGATTGGTTTTTCCTTCAGCTTAGGACTTTACCACATATCTTCATTTTTATCATCTGGACTTTGTCCCTGATAGAAAGCAGGATTAAAATTGAAAAGACTCGCATAAGGTTCACCTAAGCTACCATGCCTTTTCTATTCGTCGTAGATACAAAAACCGTGCTGCCTATATACCACTTGAAAGTGTATAGGCAGCACCGCCCATAAAAAGGGGCAGGCGCTTCTCACCCCTGCCCCTATATCTGAATATCAGATTCTCTGATAGATAGCATCATAAACCGAGTCAATGCAACCAGCTAATATATTGTCCGTGACATCGAATGGTATCCATTCTTCATCTATCTCCCAAGCACTCTCGCCTTTGTAGAAAAGGCTATTGCCATAGAGTTTGATGTATGCCACCTGTACTTCTTCAAGTTCACTGGCGTTTTCAACTCTTCTAATCACCCATCCCGCATCATAGTGCTCCTCATCCAGGGTGAGGTCAATTTCCGTTACCCCCTTTTCCGTCATTATGTTCTTGATGGCATTTTCAACTTCTTTGTGAAGTTCTATCTTCTTTTTCGTAAAATCGATGTATTCCATACCTTATTATTTGTGGAGAGGTGGTTAACCTCTCCGTTACCTTTTTTATGCTACAATCTGGTATTGATTGAAATTCATGTAATCATCCCCATTCACATGGCATTTCTGCCATGTTGCCAGCGCTCGGTGGTGATGGAATCAAGTTCCAAGCGTTCTGCGATGTACTGGAGTGCTTCCTGTTCCGTATTGAAATACTCCCACTCATATGAACCATCGAGACATGAGTTCACCACGAAGCGGCAACTGAAATACTTGCCTTCGGAGTCATTCGTGGCATAAACTTCGTTTCCTTCCTCTTCCACTATGAAATAAACCTTCATGTCCTCATAGTGCTTTTCAAGAATATGACGGAAATCCGAAATCCCCCATGCCTCCTCTGCCTCAATGGTGAGTAACCCCTTCTCTATTTCACAACTTTGGATGAAACCTCTGAGATAGTAATCCTTGGTGTCTTCTCCCAAAGCCCATGCGATGTTACCTTCCCAAATCTTGGCAGAAAGCTCATCAAATGGCTTTCTTTCACCCTTGTCAAATTCTCCGAAAAGCTCATATATCTCCTGGAGGTCCTTTTGCTTACCTTCAATTCGATAGCTGACCTGTGACCAATTTGCCATAGTCCTACTGATTTTCTATTTGTGAATAATAAAGCTGCTTCTCTTTCAAATGCGCCATGATGGATGCCGCCAATGTACACGCCCACTCATCACGTGGGTCATACAATCCGTGCTCGTGGCATTGTGCGAGCTTGTCAATGAATGCCATTGCCACCTTGAATTTCTCATTCACTAAGTAACGATGGTCATTAGCCAACTCTTCTCCAGTGAGTTGAGCACTACCCATCTTGCCATTAACGAAACGTGAGAACACGTCTGCAAACTCCTTGTCATTTGGTGAAATTACTTTTCCCATGATTTCTACTATTTAAAAGTTCAACATTAAAAATATATTCTAGATTTCCTGAAACCCAGCCTTTTTAGGACTTTTGTTTTGGGAGAATCCGAGATTTTTTTTAAAATTACATTCCAGCGTAACCTTTACCACTATGCCTTTTTTCGTGCATAAAAGATGGCTTGTCCACCAAAGGCAGAAAGCCAAGCAAGAAACATCAAACTTTTTCGGAATACCCAATCTCTGATTGCGGAAGGCTGCCGAAACAAGTTTTATGCTTCTAATCCTTTAGGTGGTGCTTGGAGTCTGCCAGGACAACCATACCTTTGCAAAGAAAAAAGCCTGTGGTGAAGGACAGCCTGGAGATGGTATTGAAAAATTGAGGTTTTCCCGCATGACAAAAACGAAGTAGTTAGATAGAAAAAACTCAAATCAACCAATCCGGGTGTCGAAAATTCCATCCTTATGCCAAAATAGCTGCTAAATAAACACCTTAATTTTAACACTTCATAGCCCGTTTTTTTACATAAATGCCCATATTTTAGTTAAAAAATAAGTTTAATTTATTTTATCCCCTCTATCTCAAAAAAACTCTGTTCCTTTGCAGCCGATTCAGGAATTTAACAATAAAATAAAAATGGGAACATTTAGCATATTTGCTTTAGTATTGACCTTCATTCTGGGGTTTTATTATGCCGTGGTCATTTTAATGGATCTGAGGAAAATCTATCCAGAGATCAGGAAGGATGATGTAGAGTTTATCAAAACTGCTGAGGAGCAAGAAACTCAGCATGAAGAAGAGGAACAACCTGTGGATGTGGACGAGGACAATATCCTTCATCCTATATCACATGAAGTTGGTGACTCTCAGCCGGCATCTGGCCAACCTCATAATGAAGGCACCTATATGACTGTTGAAGATGTCAAGAACATGAAGACGAGTGAGGTGTATGAGAGAATTCGCAATGCCAAGAATGAAATGATCACCTATCGTGCCAATGCCGAGCATGAAATGGCATCCGAGGATTTCCGTCAACACATGATAGAGGGTGAAATGCTGTTGGATCAAATGTCAGAGAGTCTTGCCAACATGTCGTTATAAATATCATTTCGTATGAAGGATAAAGTCAAGATTCTAGCCATGTTTCTCCTGTTGCTGTCCATTTCCCAACTGGCGATGGCCAATTGTGGAACAACCGATTATAGCGGAAGCACCGGCAGGCTTTACGATATGGTGACTTATGTACTCACCATGTGTTCCTACGTGGCACAGCTTACGTATGTCATAGCCACTCTTTTGAGCTTCTACTGCGCTATTAACATCTACATCAAGCTGCAGACAGGTGAGGATGGATTTGCCAAGAGTGTTCTGATACTCATCGGAAGCCTGATATTCCTGGCTTCGGCAACATTTGTATTCCCTGCGTTTTTCGGTTTCCGATATGGAGTAACAGACCATTTATGGTAGAAAAAATTATAACATATATTCATTTAATTATTCTAAGACAAACAATGAACAAAGTAATCCGTAATTTGGTTAGTGGCGCAAAAAAAGGTGCCGCAGCCACAGTTAAGAAAGCCAAGGCTTTCGTAGTGAACCCTCGTATGGGTATGCTTTCAATGATGCTCCTCTTTGTGAGCGTGTCAACTTTTGCTCAGGATGTGGATGCAGGTCTCGCTGCTATCGAAACCTCCACTGAGAGCTTGAAACGATATGTACCTGTTGTGACCAACTTGTGCTACGCCATTGCCGGTATCGTGGCCATGATTGGTGCCATCAGTGTGTATGTGAAGATGAACAACGAGGAGCAGGATGTCAAGAAGAGCATCATGATGATTGTAGGTGCTTGTATCTTCCTCATCGCAGCAGCTCAGTGTCTGCCTTTGTTCTTTGGTCTCTAATCCTTGGATATGAGTAACATAGACCAGGAAAGATTCCAGGATTATCCAGTTTTCAAGGGGCTTCAAAAGCCCCTTGAATTCATGGGTTTGAAGGGAAGATACATCTATTGGGCCGCAGGTGCTGTAGGAGGGGGCCTTCTGGGTTTTCTCATTGGCTATATCATATTTGGATTCATTGTTGGACTCATCCTGCTTACCACTTTCTTGTGTGTGGGTGGAGGGATGATTTTCATCAAGCAGCATAAGGGCCTGCATAGTAAGAAGTCTCCCAAGGGCATCTTTATTTATGCCCGTTCTAAAAGCTATTAGGTATAATAACAAAATAAATTGATTCAACAACATGGTAGCAATCGCAGTGGTAACGCTCTTTGTCGCCATACTGGCAGGCATGGGCATATCTGTTTGTGCCTTTGGCACTGGAGGAAAGAGACCCAAGGTCTTCGAAGACATTTATTTCAGTGTGGAAGATGTAAATGGTATGGGAATAGTTTATACAAAAGGTGGTGATTATTCTGCTGTCCTCAAAATCAAGAACCCTATCAGAAAGTATTCTGCTTCCAAGGCCAGCTATTATGAATTCACGGATCTCTTCACTTCTCTACTGCAATTGTTGGGTGAAGGATATGCCTTGCATAAACAGGATGTTTTCGTACGCAAGCAGTTTGACATGAACAAGATGGCTGCTCATGAGGATAAAACTGCAGCCAAACGTTTTTTGTCCGATTCCTACTTCCGTTTTTTCAATGGCCGCACATATGTGGCACATGAAACCTATCTGATTATTACACAGAAGGGTAAAAGTGGAACAATACATAGTTATGACACAGCCAAGTGGAAGGATTTTCTAGTGAAGCTCCAAAAGGTTCATGACCGTTTGAATGGCTGTGACGTGGAAAGCTCATTCCTTAGAGCTGAGGATTGCAGAATCTTTGCAGACCGTTTCTTTGCCATGGATTTCAATCATTCTCGTGTATCCATGAGTAACTTCAGGGTTACCGGTGAGGAGATTGGCATGGGAAACAACCATCTTAAGGTTTACAGTCTCCTGGATGTGGATCAGGTAGGCCTGCCTGGCATGATTCGTCCCTATTCCGAGAATCAGGTGGGTAACAGCATCCTTTCCGAGGACCTACTTTCTGCATTGGATTCTCTCCCGGATGTAGATACCTTGGTTTATAATCAGGTTATCTTTTTGCCAAATCAAAAGAAGGAAGTCATGAAGCTTGACAAGAAAAAGAACCGTCATGCTTCCATTCCCAATCCTAACAACCAGATTGCCGTTGAGGACATAGAAAAGGTTCAGTCGGAAATCGCCCGAAACGGCAAGATGCTTGTTTATGCTCATTATAATATGGTGATTAAAATAGCTGGTGATAAAGACTTCCAGAAGATTACAAATTCCTTGGAGAATATGTTCTCTAGGCACAGTATCCATATATCGAAGAGAGCCTATAACCAGTTGGAACTCTTTGTAGCCAGTTTCCCTGGCAACTGTTTCAAACTCAATGAGGACTATGACAGATTCCTCACGCTTTCGGAGCCGGCTCTTTGCCTGATGTATAAGGAACATCAGCAGCAGGGTGACAATTCGCCTCTGAAGTGCTATTATACAGACCGACAGGGACTGCCTCTTCCCATTGACATTACTGGAAAGGAAGGTAAGGTGAAATATACCAATAACTCCAATTTCTTTGTACTGGGACCAAGTGGAAGCGGCAAGAGCTTTTTCATGAATTCCGTGATGCGACAGTATTATGAGCAGGATACAGATGTGGTCATCGTGGATACGGGCGACAGCTATGAGGGAATCTGTAACTATTTTGAGGGAACCTACATTTCCTACAGCAAGGAAAAGCCCATCTCTATGAATCCCTTCAAGATAACAGAGCTGGAGTATGAGGAGAATTTTGGCGAGAAGAAGAACTTCCTGAAAAGTCTTGTCTTTCAGCTTTTCAAGGGAACAGATTATCCCACAAAGATTGAAGATACCATTATCAATCAAACCATTACGGAATATTATGAGGCCTATTTTCATCCCTTTGAAAAGTTCAGTACCAAGGAAAGAAGCCAGCTGAAAGAGATGCTGCTACTTGAGGATAAGAAGAATGGTAAGTATGACCAGTATGAGCAGGAAATGGAGGAACGCTATGATCGTATCATGGAGGAAAAGGAGACTTCTTCCAGAAATGCACGACTCATTGATAAGCTCCAGGCTGTTTTGGACGATACTGCTGCCACTGAAGGAGAGAAGAAAGCTGCCCTTCATCAGCTTCAGCGCCTTACTCCAGAGTTGATAGAGAAAAATTATCTCCTTCGCATTGAGCGTAAGATTGATAAGATGGAGAGACAGAGAAAGAATCTCAGAGTTCAGGAACTTTCGTTCAATTCCTATTATGAGTTTGCCCTTGAAAGAATCCCGCAGTTGATTGTCCAGCAGAACATTGAGTTTGCAATCCATGACTTTGCGGCCATTCTGAAGCCTTTCTATCGAGGTGGTGAGCAGGAACACATCCTTAACAATGACTTGGATGCATCCCTGTTTGACGAGAAATTCATCGTCTTTGAGATAGACAAAGTGAAGGATGATCCTATCCTTTTTCCTCTTATCGTTCTCATTATCATGGATGTCTTCACTCAGAAAATGAGAATCAAGAAAGGCAGAAAATGCCTGGTCATAGAAGAGGCATGGAAAGCTATCGCCACACCCGTGATGGCCAACTATATCAAGTATCTCTATAAGACGGCCCGCAAACATTGGGCAATGGTGGGTGTGGTCACCCAGGAAATCCAGGATATCACCTCCTCTCCCATCGTCAAGGAAGCCATTGTCAACAATTCAGATGTGTTCATGTTGCTGGACCAGAGCAAATTCAAGGATAAGTTCTCGGAAATAAAGGCAACCCTGGCTCTTACAGAGAATGACTGCCAGAAGATTTTCACAATCAATGGCCTTGACAACAAGGAAGGCAGGTCTCCGTTCAAGGAGGTCTTTATCAAGAGAGGTCTGGTGGGCGATGTCTTTGGAGTGGAGGAACCTCCTGAGTGCTATATGGCCTACACGACGGAGAAGCAGGAGAAAGAAGCACTGAAGTTCTATAAGAGATGCTTGGGTTCCGACTATAGAACCGCCATCGAGACCTTTGTGAGCGATTGGCATTTGAGTGGTATCCAGAAATCTCTGGAATTCTCCCAGAAGGTTCTTAAGGAAAGAAAAGTATTCAATTATAAACAGTCATCATAAAAGAACCATGCAAAGAATCTTAGCATCGATCATCTTATCCTTTCTTATTTGCTCTCCTCTTTGGTCACTGAGCTGGAGCAGTGTGAATATAGACAAGGTGACGGCCGCGGCTATGTCTGCTGCCTATGAAACGGAAACATTGGTGGAAGGGAATACGGACAGTAACATCAATAAAATCTTTGAACATTATCAGTCTGCAGGCTTGGCATCTGCCGGTATCTTTCAGAGCATGAAGAAGTTGAGGGACGCAAGGCGTAACCCGGGACTCTTTGCCTCAGAGGAGAATTATTATTACCAAAGAATCTTCCGTTTGGTGAAGGACGGTATCATGCCGAAGTTCATTACTGTGGCAGGAAAAATGTTAAAGCAGCCGGATAATGCCATCTATTGGGGTCCCTACCTGTTAAAGACCACAACGAATGTGGAGAATCTTTGCAAGCAATTTGAGGTGGTGGTTACTAATGGTAAGCGTTCCTTCAAGGACATCAGGTTCTTGGTTCTCAATGAAGATCTCCAGAAAATATTCGATTTGGCGCAGCTCGGAGAAGTGGACTGGAAGTCGCTTCTGGGAAAATTGGGGGAATTTGGAACAGGCATCACCCAAGAGGAAATCGCAGAGGATTACAAGAATCTGGGAAGTATCATTGCGCAGGCAGGAAAAGCCGCCTATGACAGCAACCTGGAAAGCGCCAGCAAGATTGGTGCCATATTCAAGGCTAAGCCCAAGGAGATTACCAAGCTGTATAAGTCCTTCAAAAACCACTATAAATCCTTTAAGGATGCCGGTAACATCAAGGAATTGTTGTTTGCCGTGGTGGGAGAAGGCAATGAAGATGCAGTGGAAAAACTCTTTCAGACAAGTGGCTATAACCTTACGGGATATATCTCTTCCTACATCAAGGAACTACAGGGACAGTATTACACTGAGAGATGGTATATCTACAAGCATGATTCCGGGTCGGAAGTTAAATGTGAATATAGTCCATCTAGCTATGAGGGATATGGTGATGCCAGATGGAAAGAAGCATGGCACATTCATACCAGTGGTAAAAAACGTGAAGCCTATGGGAAGATTCCATGTTATAAATCCCTTTCTCAGGATGAGGACAAGGAAGTGAAAGATAAGCTTTTCCAACTTACTGGCTGGAATGCAGATAAATGTCAGGAATATAACCAGGCGCATCCTGGTCACCAGTGTACGATTCTCTATACTAGGAAGCATGAGGATAGAAAGCGCCATTATGGAGGCGGACTTTTTAAACATTCCTATGACGAACGCTTCTGTTTTAACTCCTACAAGGTAAAGGTGACTGACACTTGGGACATCAGAGAGGAGATTTATGAGGAAACCTTTGATTCTCAGACAATGGACAAAAACACTTTCATCCAAAAGATGAAGGCTCGTCTCAATGGCTTGATTGATGAAAATGAGAAATTCCTGAAAGAGCATCCAACCATATCAATAGAGATGGGTAGTGATCATCCAAGATATTATACCATGGCTGATGAGAAGAAAATGGAAGGCTGTAATTCTGTGAGTTTTATCGCCCAATGTGATGATGGAGCCACCCTTGGAGAAGGCTCGTTCAACTGGAAGGAAAATGGCAGCCAGGGAAATAAGCTGGAATGGCCGAAGTCCAAGGACTTTGCCATGTCCAATTCTCCAACGGCAGATGATGGATCCAAGGCATTGCTTCAAAAGCAAAAGGAATTCTCAGATGAGGTCAATGCCCTGAAATCAGAAATCAAGGGCAATGATACCAAGATGAGAAATCTGGTCAAGAGAATCAATCAGGCCAAGATGAACAGGAATTTGCCCCTTGCAAAAAAGCTTCAAGGCGAGTATGATACCCTGTCCGATGAAACGACACTTCTCAAGGAACAACTCAAAGAAGCCGAGGGGAAACTCTCCCAAGCCACTCATGCGCTGGATGAATACTACAAGGATATGAGTGACAATTTGGATGGTCCCTATCGGATACCCCACAATATGGCCAGCCTGGCCTCCATGTATCAAATCCAATGGCTGGATGAGGGAGAATGGGTGCAAGGGAGTGCTGCCTATGTCTTTGTAAGACATGGCTATTGTGCAGATGCCAAAACCAATGTCACATATACTGCTTCCTTGAAGTTAAGTCGCAAGCCTACCTATGTGCTTGGTGTACGCATACACCGCGCGGTTCTGTCAGTGGATTTCAAGCTTACCTCCAGCAGTAGTTCAGAGAATGTCATCGAAGTCATGAAACTCAATATGAACCAGAGCGAGAAATTAAGGGCAGAGGAGGTCAACATGCGACTTAAACAATGGATGGAAGACCTTCCAAACTGTGCTGTCTCAGTGAGATACAATTATGCTTCCAATCCGGCAGAAGAGGATGATGATGAAGACGGTATCCACCTTCTCTTAGCAGGTGACCGCCTACAGGTTGCAAGATATGTAGAACAGGAACTGACCAAGATCTTTGCCCAGCTGGTTCTTATCGAAAAAGTGATGACCCAGAGGGAATGTATCTTGGACTTTCTCAAAAGGCAGATCTTTGACGTGGTCAGCAGAAGCGGCAGAAACGGTATCGCCGAATATGCCCTCAGACGTTGGGAAGGTGCAGGCTTGGAGGCTATGAAAAAATCCTCTCTTGCCCATAAGACAGAGCAGCAGGATAATGGCGGTTCTAATGATCAATAAAATTGTAGTGTATGAATAGATTCTTCATGGAATATCTTTTCAAAAGGTATATTTTACTCTTGGTGATATGTATCCTACCCTCCTCTATCCGGGCACTGAATGATCCGGCTTCCCTGGAGGCCATGATTGCCAACCATAAGAAGGTGAGAACCCTGCTGGAGGTGAGAGCTATCGCAGAACTGGGTGTTTATGAGTATCATAAGCAAAGCAGTAAGAAAATCACTGACCATCGCAAGGTGGCAGAACAGCTTGACAAGTACAAGCGCTGTTTCGATATCATGGACTTGGTGCTTCAGGGAACGGCAACAGCCTTCCATGGTGTCAACACCTATACGAGTATCAAGAGAAATATCACCAGATATTGGAAACTCATTGATACCTATCATGACAAGATCCTCTCCCATGGCGCAGTGTGGTCATCGGATACTTTGATTCTGAATACCACCAACAGGGCGGTGGAAGATATCAGAGACGAGGTGGGTGAACTCTATAAGTCCTATGGAGAATTGTCGCTCATCGTAACAGGAGCAACGGAATGCACCACTGCCAATCTGATGATGATTCTAAAGCACATCAATGAAAGCATGGACCACATCGATAGCAGTATATACCATGCCTATTTGGATATACACACTTATATGACCATCCGACTTGGGTATTGGAAAAAGGAAATCTTCATGGCTAGAACCATCAAGGAAATCGTGAAGGATTCCTATACCAGATGGCTGAAATCCGGTCACCGGGTCTTCAACCATCTTCAGGCGAAAAAGTCATTCACCCATAAGCCCTTGGGAGGTGGCAGCCTTATTGGAGGAAGAAATGAACATGTTCAACTAATAGAATAAAGTATGAAACGAAATCATCTGAAAGGTCTCTTGCTCATGCTTCTGAGCTTGGTGAGCCTGTATGGTCAGGCACAGGAGGTTACTTATATCCACGAAAGGGATATCATGAACCAGTTCACCACCATGGAAACGGGTGCTGGTGTCCTCTCTCCTGCCTGGTATTACAATTCACTGCATAAGAATTACCAGAGAGATGCCAATCTAAGAAACAAGCTTGCCTATCGAACGGATGTCATGGCCAATACGTCCAAGGAAGTCAATGAGGCAGAGAAGGTGGATTCCGATTATGTGGAACGAGCCAAGGTGGAGGCGTTGAATATCGTTTCCCGTTCCTCTGCATCTGATTTGTCGTGGGTTCTGGAGAAGAAGAAACTGGAGTCCAAGATGCTGCTCTTCGATAAGAACATCAACCATATCGTTTCCTGTGGCGGAAGTTCCAGCGATTACCGGAATTGGCGCAACATCTACAACTGTTTTGAAACAGCCATCAAGATCACTCATGAATCCTACCAGGATTTGGGTATGAGGAAAAGAGAGTATCTGGCTATCTATCAAGACATCGTGAAGAGAAACGTGACATTGGTCAAACAACTTCTGTATTGGAACTCAATGAAAAAGGGAAAGAGATTTTCTGAAAATAACACCAGGGTTGAAAGAAATACTTCCAACACGGTCATTGCCTCGGATGCCTACAGAAGATGGCAGGCTGCCATGGCTGGGGG